>ERZ795054.1526-NODE-1526-length-21593-cov-4.467499_pt1 | contig 21593 bp, 19 predicted proteins | sample MGYA00375138_ERZ795054 | MGnify/ENA primary metagenome ERZ795054 (study PRJEB30183, sample SAMN05720215) | anaerobic digester metagenome | isolation source: active sludge of municipal wastewater-treating anaerobic digesters | place: USA | collected 2014-12-23 ... | reverse complement strand
GGCCCGGTCGGCTGCGGTTCCTGCGGTGACCCAGGCGGCTCCGGCGATGCCTGACATCGTGCCCCAAGAAGCAAGCACACCGCCAGAAGAGCCACAGCAGTTGAAGCCGGTCAAAGCCACTGGACAGACAGATAGCACCCCGCAGAAGGCAGTGGTTCAAGCCAGCCAAGGCGGGCCCCGAGCCAAGGAACCTTTGCAGGACCCAATGGCGCGGGTAGCCCTTGCTTTCGTCGGGGCCGACGCGGACGCGGAGGCGTATTGGTACGCGGCCATTAACGACCCCAGTTTGTCAGCGCACGAGCGGGAGGATTTAATCGAGGACTTGAACGAAGATGGTCTATCCGATCCGAAACACCCCACGGCGGATGATTTGCCGCTGATTGTCAGCCGACTTCTAATCATTGAAGAAGTGGGGCCGGTCGCGATGGACGTGGTCAACGCGGATGCGTTTCAGGAGGCGTACAAAGACCTCGTGAACCTGGCGAATGTGGCAATGGGTGGCGGCAAGCCGGTGAGATAGGGAAACGCGGAACCGACCCGAAGTGTCCGAGAACCGGCGCGACCACGGGTCGAGACTCGTATGGCCATCTCCAAGAGCTATCGTGACTTCGTGGTCGAGCAACTGGAGCGGGTCGCTCCAGTGACCGCCAGGTCCATGTTCGGCGGCGTGGGGATCTACGCCCAAGGTCTCTTCTTCGCGCTGATTGCCGAAGACCGGCTCTACTTCAAGGTGGACGAGGCGACGCGCCCGGACTTCGAGCGCCTCGGCGTGGAACCGTTCCGGCCCTATGGCGAGGAGAATGCAATGGGATATTACGAGGTTCCGGCAGACGTGCTGGAGGACGTGGCCCAGCTGGAGCCCTGGATGAAGAGGGCCATCGACGTGGCGCGGAAGCCGAACCAAGGCAAGACCAAGCGATCGAAATGAGCGAAGCGGACAAGCTCAGCGGCTGAACGCTGTTTGTACACGGAGATCACCGAACTGGCATCCTCCGCCACATGCGCCCGACCGAGTGTCCATTCTGCCAGCGACTGACGCCAGAGCGAATTCTGGCAGCCTCGGACGCCGTCGTTGCGTTCTTCGATGGGTTTCCCATCTCGCCGGGGCACGCGCTCGTGGTCCCCAAGCAGCACGTGGCCTCGCTCTTCGACCTGCCGGAGCCGAAGTACTGCGAATTGTGGGGGCAGGTCGCCAGGGGGCGTCACCTGCTGGCTGAGAAGTTCCATCCGTCGGCGTTCAATGTCGGTGTGAACGACGGAATGGAGGCCGGGCAGACGGTCGGCCATGCCCACGTCCACATCATCCCCCGGTACGCCGGGGACGTTCCCGATCCCAGGGGCGGCATCCGCTGGATCGTCCCGGCCAAGGCTGTCGCCCCCTGCTCAGGAAGGCCGGACACTCCGAGCAACAGCCTACATCAACACCTTCCAGAGGGCGTGGATGACGCCCGGAATCCAGAAAAGGAAGCAGAGGATGAGGTTGATGAGGGTGTCTTTGCCGGAGTGGGTCTTGAGATAGACCGCCAGCGGCGGAATGAAGATGGCAAGGATGATGAGGACAATCTTGTTCATGCAGTGCAGCGTAGCGCCACGGGAGGTCGAGGCGAGGCGGAAGGACGAACCGACCACCGCTGGAGGAACGCCGTTGGGTGCCGGTGCGCCTGATTTCAGCCTTGATGAAAAGTAGCCCTTGTATTAGGCAGCCGGAAGCACCTCGTCGAGGCGGTGTCCTCAGAGGGGCGCGATAGTGAAACATCAAGACTCTGTCCTCGTAGGATTTTCATGAAACAAGTCCTCAAACATCTGTTGGTTGCAGCCCTGCTGGCGGGCGCTCTGGCGAGCAGCCCATTGTTGAACGCGGCAGACCCGACGCCAAAGGCTCCAGACAAGGCAGGAGGCCGGACCAAAGAAGCCCCGGCGCAGAGCCAATCCAAGCGGGACTGGTATCCGTTTGGCGGCATCGTGTCCTCGGTGGACAAGCAGGCCAACACCATCTCCCTCAAGAAGAAGGAGGGGGAGCGCGTGCTGAAGCTCGACGCCAAGACCACGCTCGAAATCAGCGGCAAGCCTGTCACCATCGGCAGCGTGAAGGTCGGCAGCTACGCTCACGGCAAGCTGCACAAGGACAGCGCGGGCAACGAAGTGATTACCGACGCCAAGTTCGACAAGGAGCCGCCGAGCAAGGCTAAGGAAACCCTCGACAAAGAACCCCCCAAAACGGCCGCGCCAAAATCAAAGTAGCCGCGGCCTTCGCACAGCTAGCTCAACCGGAAAGAAACCAGAAACCTGAACCAAAGCAATATATGCCATACGAAATCAAGAAGACCGCCAACGGGAAGTTCATGTTCAACCTCAAGGCCGGGAATTACGAAGTGATTCTGACCAGCGAGGTTTACGAGCAGAAAGCCTCCGCGCTGGCGGGCATCGAGTCGGTACGAGCGAACGGAACGCAGGACGCAAATTTCGAGATGAAGAAGTCATCCTCGAACCAGCCCTACTTCGTTTTAAAAGCCGCCAACCAGCAGATCATCGGCAAGAGCGAGATGTACTCCTCGGAGGAGGCGGCGAAGAACGGCATCGAATCGGTCAAGAAGAACTGCGGCTCCACCGAGATTAAGGACGCCACATAGACGCTCTGCGCGATGCAGGTCTGGGCATCCGGTTCATCGGGGTGTCGCGGTCAAACTAAAACCAACCAAAGCAAACATTTATGGGTCTTCTCGACAGCATTGTCGGCTCGCTCACTGGCAGTGGCGAGGGACAAAACCAACTGCTCCAACTTGTCACCGGCTTGATTACGCAGCATGGCGGCATCGAAGGCGTGGTGCAAAAATTCGCGGCACATGGCATGGGCGCGGAGGCGCAACAATGGGTCGGCACCGGCCCGAATCCGCCCATCACCGGCGATCACGTGCAGAAAGTTTTCGGGGACGACACTGTTCAGCAGGCTGCCAGCCAGCTTGGCGTGCCTCCGACCCAGGCGGCGCGCGGGCTGGCCGCGTTGCTGCCCACGGTGATTGACAAGCTCACGCCGAATGGCCAGAGCGTGAGCGGCCCGGATTTGCAGAACAACATTGGCGGGCTGCTCAAAGGCGGCACCGGCAGCCTCGGCTTGGGCGACCTCGCCAAGCTGTTCGGCAAGTAAGATGGCGCGGTTGCTCACCGGATGAGGGCTTTTGTCTTTGGATGGTGGATGGCGGCACTAGCCTGCGGTGCCTTCACGAGCCACGCGGCGAGCCTGACGGGCGGGCCGACCGTGGAGTTCACGAACGGCACGCAGGCCGTCATTCGCTGGAGCACGGATGTCCCCACCGGTTCGCGTGTCTTTTTCGGCCAATCGCTGACAGGGATGACGCGCCGCGCCGAGGGCGAACAGGGAGCAACGCATTGCGCCGCTCTGCCCGCGCTTGAGCCGGGCACGACATGGTTCTTCACGGTGGGTACGGCGCGGGTGCCGCTGGCCACCAATTCGTTCACCGTGCCGGGGAAGACCGTCTGCGAACGAGCGCCTCCGAAGGCGACTGAGGGGACTTCCGCCCCGCGCAAGGCCGAACCCATTGGGAAAGCGCCGCCCACCCGGGAGACGTGGGGCTATTTGCCGTCGCTGGCCGATCATTTCGAGCGGCACGGGCGCGATTTCAATGCCAAGGACGCCGACGATTACGCCCGCATGGCTTGGGAATTCCAGCAACGCGCAAAAGTCGAGGGTCTGCCGACCAAGGTGGATGCTGAGGGCGTGATACGGATTTACGACCCGAAGTCCGGCGCGTTCGCGGCGTACAATCGCAACCGGACCACCAAGACGTTCTTCAAACCGAATAGCCGCGACTACTTCGACCGTCAGCCCGGCGAACTGGTCAGGCCGGAGAAAAGGAACTGACATGGCTCATACCTGTCCCTGCTGCGGTTTTCCCGCCTTGCAAGAGCCGCCGCGCTCAGCCAGTGGCGGCGGTTCATACGAGATTTGCCCCTCCTGCGGATTTCAGTTCGGGGTGTCGGACGATGACGCCGGATTCACCTACGCACGCTGGCGGGCACGATGGAAAGCGCGGGGCTTGCGCTGGGGCAGCAAGGGCATCGCACCGCCGCCCGGCTGGGATGCGGCATCGCAGTTGGCCAGCTTGCGCGACAGCAGCCGGAAAGGAACGGCCACGAAGAGAGGGTCCGCCACACTTGCCCGGCGCATCGCACGGGGCTGAGTCCGATAACGGGCTTGCAGCCGCACCCCCATTTGCCTCGGGCAGCAGGCGGGGAAGCCCAGCGAGAACTTCCTCAACGCTGAGTTGTTCGTGAAGGCGTTCCTGAAGCCCTGCGAGGCCGTCCGCGCCAGCATCGGTCTGCTGATGTTCGAGTTCTCTCGGTTCTGACCGACCGGTTACGAGCATGGCGGGGACTTCATCGCCGATCTGGACAGGTTCCTCGGCCAGTTGGCAAAGGGTTGGCCGTATGGCGTAGAGATGCGCACTGGGAACTGGCTCAACCTGTAGTATTTCGAGGATGGCCGGAACAGTGATGGTCTTGCCGTTGACCTCGACGATCTTTCCCTGCTTGTCGCGCATCTCGTAGGCGGGCTGCGTCCCCGCATAGCGGCCCCGGTATTCTTTGGGGATTACAGAAAGGAACCACGGTTGCTGGCGGTTCATCGCAGGCTGCCAGCAGGAGCAGCGTGATGGCGAGGGCTGCGTTTACAGTCTTCATAGACCCCTACATGCATCGGCACATACCGAAGCATGGTTAAACGCGCACTTGCGCGGTCTGGGTGCCTGCCAGCAGTACCGTCACGAGGGCGAGGCCGATTCGGCCACCGTTTACAGCGGCAGCGCCGCAGGCATATAACTTCAGCATGAACCGCAACGAGAGAATCTTGGTCTGGCTTCTGCGCCTTGGCGGCGCGGTCATGCTCACGGGCGCTGGGAGCGGTCGTGATGCCGTTCGATTGGATGAACGTGATTCACCGGCAGACGGGGTTGGGGGAGTTGCCACACGCCCCGATTGTCGGCTACCGGACGCGCTCGATTCCGGCCTTGTACGCGCTCCACGGTGCGTTGCTTGTGTACTTGGCGGGCGACGTGCGCCGGTTCCTGCCAATCGTGCGCGTCCTCGCCGTTGCCGGAGCCGTGTTCGGTGCCCTGTTATTCGCCATTGACTGCGCCGTGGGGATGCCGCTGCCGTGGACGCTGGCGGAAGGGCCATGGGTGGTCGCCCTCAGCGCTGTGATTCTCTGGCTGACTGGGCGACGACAATTCCCGACCCCAAGCATCAGTGCCGGGTAGAATCAGAGCACTGCCGCGTTCCTTTGGCGCCTTCGGTTGAGGCAGTTGACGGTGCTTTAGCGGCTCTGCCGAGCGAGCGCTTTCACGTACCGGACGCTCAGGGTCAGTCCGATCACAAGGGGCACCGCGAACACGAAAAGGCAGCCAAGCGAATACACGTCCCCGGAGATGCCTGGGACGAGGCAGAAACCGACGGCGGCCACCACAAACACCGCGCCTGGCCAAAGCAGCCATTTGGCGGCGTACTGGTTGGCGGGGTACCAGACGACCGGGTTCTCCAGCGTGGAGCACACTCATCACTCCAGGACCTTTGCCCGGCGTTGAACGGGGCGGAGGAGGAGATGGTCGCTGCGCCGATTCGTCAGGGTCTGCGTCGGTCGACTCGGACTGATGCGGTCCGTGGTGCTTTGGGCTGTGCGGGTTGTGCCGCACAAACAACCCCCAGGCTGTCGGCAGGACGGCCAAAACGCCAGAGACACTAACGTTTGCAGGGTCCTGAAGCGTTTTGTCCATTCTCGACGTGCGGCATGTTGCGGCCGCATTTCAACACGTGTTTTGTAGTCAACTGTAGGCAATGGAACTGGGGAGTCCGTCCTCGGGAATGCGGTGCGGATTCTCACTCACTTGCTGCACCCTCGATGGCCCGCTGATCTGCCAGATGCTGGCTGGGATGGGCGTGTTCTTTCGGCTTCGCTGGCGAATGGAGCTTTTGCCAACGACTCGTTGTGTTACCGTGCCTCCGCCATGGCAGCAGACCACACTGCAACGACCCACGCAGCCGGTCACGACTTGGTGAAGCCATCGCCGCAAGCCCGCTTTGCGGCGACGCGTTGGACGGTGGTCCTGACCGCCGCCCGCAGCGACACCACTCGCGGCCGCGATGCGTTGGCGCAACTCTGCCAGATGTACTGGTACCCGCTCTACGCTTATGTCCGCCGGAAAGGCTACTCGCCGCCGGATGCCGAAGACTTGACGCAGGCCTTCTTCGCCCAGGTGTTGGAGGAGCGGTTGGTCGCGTCCGCGGACCGTGAGAAGGGGCGTTTCCGTTCGTTTCTGTTGACGCGCCTCAACCACTTCCTGGCCGATGAGTGGGACCGTCTCAAGGCGCAGAAGCGAGGTGGGGGGCAGCGTGTGCTGGCGCTGGAGATCGCGACGGCAGAGACGCGCTTTCAGCACGAACCGGTGGATTGGCGATCGCCGGATAGACTTTACGAGCATCGCTGGGCGCTGACGCTGCTGGAGCGGGTATTCGACCGGCTGCACCAGGAGTATCGGCGGGACGGAAAGGCGGCCCTGTTCGAGGCAACAAAAGGATGCCTCGCCCAAGCGCGCGCTGCGGTTCCGTATGCCGAAGCGGGTGCGCGCCTGGGTCTGAGCGAAGGCGCCTTGCGCGTGGCCGTTCACCGCTTGCGCCAGCGCTACCGCGAGCTGTTGCGCGCCGAGGTTGCCGATACCGTCTCCGGTCCCGAGGATGTCGAGCAGGAGCTGCGTTATCTGTTCCGTGTGCTGGCGGGCTGAACGGCTGTAACAAACGGCGATTTTTTCCGCATGGATACGTAGCGATGAATGCGTCAAGCACGTGCCCCGAATGTGGAAAGCCGGTGGCCCCCAACTCGCTGCAAGGGCTGTGCCCAGAATGCATGATGAAGGTGGGGTTGGCGACACGGACTTGCGAAGCGGGGCCGGGCGACCCCCAGGCCACCGACCCGCAGACGAGGCCGCCGCCCGCGCTCGCCGAGATCGCGAAGCTCTTTCCACAGCTTGAAATCCTCGAATGCCTCGGTTGTGGCGGGATGGGGGCGGTGTACAAAGCGCGGCAGCCGCGGTTGGACCGGCTGGTGGCGCTGAAGGTGCTGACCCGTGACCGCGCCGAGGGCGCGCGCGACGCGCGCTTCACCGAGCGATTCGAGCGCGAGGCCCGTGCCCTGGCCAAGCTGAACCATCCCAACATCGTCGCCGTCCATGAGTTCGGCGAGGCGGGCGGCCTGCCGTACTTCATCATGGAATACGTCGACGGGCTGAACCTGCGGCAGTTGGAGCGGGCGAGCCAGCTTACGCCACGCGAGGCGCTACAGATCGTGCCGAAACTTTGCGAGGCGCTCCAATTTGCGCACGATGCGGGCGTAGTGCACCGCGACATCAAGCCGGAGAACATCCTGCTCGACACGAAGGGGCGCGTGAAAGTCGCGGACTTTGGGATCGCCAAGATCCTCGGCCGCGAGCGCCGGACGGGGACCCTAACCGAAGGCCAGCAAGTCATCGGCACGCCCCATTACATGGCGCCCGAGCAGATCGAGAAGCCCCAGGCCGTCGACCATCGGGCCGACATCTACTCGCTGGGGGTTGTCTTTTACGAAATGCTGACCGGCGAGTTGCCTCTGGGCAAGTTCGCACCGCCGTCGAGCGTCGTGCGGGTCGATGTGCGCCTGGACGAGGTTGTCCTGCGGGCGCTCGAGAAGCAGCCGGAGCGGCGCTATCAGCAGGCCAGTGAGGTCAAGACCGACGTTGAGACGATCGCCGGGCCGGGCGGTCCCAAAGGCGGGGAACCGCGGGTGCGAGAGGCGGAAGCCAGCCCCAAGCCTCCGCGCCCGGACACAGGAGCGTCGTCGCGGAGCCTCGCGAGGGAAAGCGTCGCCGCCGGCCTGTTCCTGGCGCCTCCGCTGCTCTGCCTTTGGTTCCTCTTTGCCGGTCCGGTCGTGTTGGATGCCGAGGTGCTCTTGCCGAGTGGCTTTATCGCTTTCCCGATCAGCGCCATTCTGGGCGCAGCTCTGGCCTGGCTGGCGCTCGGATGGAACCGTCGAGACGCTGACCCGGCCCGCTGGGCCGCGTTGGCCGTGGCGGCGGCCATTGTCTGGGGGCTGAGCCTGCCGCTGGGCGGGGGCGGGATGGTCATTGGGTATCTGCTCGCCCAAGAGCCCAATTGGAACCCAGGCGGTGGCGAGGCCCTATTCACGGTGGGAGTGTTTGGGGCGGCGCTGCTCATGGTCGCCGGCGCCATGCTCCTGGGTGGCTTGGATCTGTGGCGAACACGGCGCGCTGGCGGCCAACTTCGCAGTCGGCACGCTGCTTGGGGCGTGGTCGGGTTTTGGCCAGCCTGCCTGGTATTGATGGCCGCGTTCCTGGTGCCGTCCTCGGCGAACAAGTCGAAGGCCGTCAAAGCGGGGGCGGCCATCGAGGAGTCGTACGTGCGGCTCCGGCAGGGGCGAACCTCCACGACCCCAACCACAGCCGCCTCGCTTCCCGCTGGATTCTCTTTCCTTTATCCACGAATGGAACGCGGCTCTGCGGCCATTGTGGGCAAGGTAACACGGTCCGACGGAGCCCCGGCTGGAGGGGCGCGCGTGCTTGCCTTTCGAGGCCAGCGCTGGGAATGGGGCGTCAGAGAGACAACAACGGGGGCGGATGGCTCCTACGAACTCCGCGACTTGCCCAGCGGCTTTGTGCTTTTGGTGGCGGTTGAGGGTCTCATGCTCAAGCATCGGTGGGTGATGGTCGGCGACGACATGCCATACGATCCGCGTGTGGAAGCGATGCGCGCCAAGGTCAACCCGCTCCGCAGCGATTTCAGACTCGCTGAGCTCGGACCGCAGACCACCACCGGACGGGTACTTGATACCGATGGTCAACCGGTGCGCGGTGCTTGGATCCTCTCGGGGCACAACTTGGAGGCGTATGGGCTGAGCTTCGCGCTCCAAACGATGACCGACACGAACGGGGAGTTCACGATGCGGCATCCTGCCGGCAGCATGCTTTACGGCCCACTGTTCACTTTCGCCGCCGGGCACGCACCGGCTGTCACCCAGGACACAGTGCCAAGCTCCGGCAACACGTTCGTACTCGACGGGGGCGCACGCATCGCCGGCAAGGTTCGCCTGAAGGGCTCGGATCAAGCCGCCGCCAACCTCACCGTGACTTTGCGCGCGCGCCGGCCGGAACTGCCGCCCATTCGCAGCCGGACGGATCTCGACGGCGCGTTTGTCTTCGAACGACTTGCTCCGCTGAGTTACGCGCTCGAGATCGATGATGCGGACAAGGGCTTGACGCTGGTCGAGCCACGCGAGGTGAACCTCCTCCAGTCACGAACGGTTGAGGGAATTGAACTGCTCGTGTCGCCGGGCGCGTCGGTTTCGGGCCGGATCACTGTCCAGGAAACGGGCGATCCCATTGCCGGCCTGCGGGTCTGGGCTGAGGACAGTCACCGGGAGATTCCCTTGCGCGAGACACGCACCGGCAAGGACGGCACCTATGGGCTGGGACGTCTGCCGGCGGGCCGACTGACCGTGCAGTGCGAGGTGCCGTTCGTTCATGAGCACGTCGGGGCTGAGGACGAACCCGAGTTCCCGACGCGCAAGCAGGTTTCTGTGCGTCCGGACGAGTCGGCGAGCGGCGTGAGCTTCAAGTTCCTGCGCGGCGCCACCGTGTCGGGTCGCGTCACAGATTCAGCCGGCCAGCCGATTGTGGGGGCGCGGGTGGCGGCCAACAACTTCCAGGGGGAGTTCCCGCCGCGCCGATACTCGACGCGCCAGACGCTCACCGACACCAACGGAGCGTATCGTCTGGACGGCTTTGTCCTAACTCAAGGGTCGTGGCGCATCCTCGTGAGCGCCGAAGGCTACGGCCGGCTGATGTCTGAGCGGCTTCTGCTCACGGGCAACCTGGTCGGACTCAACCTCGCTCTCGAACCGGCGGCGATGATTTCGGGGCGGGCGGTTGACATCGACGGCGACCCCATTCGCGGCCAGTTCATTGGACTTGAGCCCATCGACGGACAGCATCGCCGGCCGATGCCAGACTGGACCTGGACAGACGAGGATGGGCGCTTTGCGTTTCGAGAAGGCGCGTATCCTTACGTCTACTACTTCACACTGAATCCCGCGCCACGCGCCACGAACGATCCGATCCGGATCGAGGGCACGAATGCCGTTCAAGTCGACGTGGTGTTTCCTGTTGGCCGAAAGACCGCTGAACACGACACGCCGCCGCGGACGGATTCGGCGTTGGATACCAGTGCCTACGTCGCCGGGCGCGTGATCGACACAACCGGGCGCGTGCACTCTGGCCTGGCGTTGGACTTCGTGTCGACGAATCCGCCGCGTGACGCCGACGGCTCGCCCCAGCGCAGCGGTATCTACAATGTGCCGGTCGATGCCCAGGGACGTTTCTGGATTCCCCAGGCGGGACCCGGACGTTATTGGGTGAAGGTGTATCGCCCGACGGGAAGCGCCGGACCACCCTGCGCGCAGACTGCCCAGCGGGAGCGGCTCGTCCTCAATCCGGGCGAACGCCTCGAGAATCTCGACGTCCGCATCCTGCCTCCGGAGGCATGCGCCATCTCCGGCACCGTGCTGAATGGCCAGGGCAAGCCTCGCACAGGCGTCCCTGTCGAGAGCTACATTCCGCATGACCGGCATTGGATGACGCAGACTGATCCGCAGGGCCGGTTCCGACTCGAATCGCTCAATGGCATTGGGCGGGACCCGATTCAGCTCCTCATCGGCGCCTACCAACTCCGCGACGTGCCCATCGGGACGAACCTGACATTCGTCATTCCCGAGCCTGGCGCGATCTCGGGCACAGTGGTGGACATGCAAGGAAGACCAGTTGAGCAACCTTTTGAGATCGAAGTGAACCGGGTACATCGGCTCGACTGCCCGGCGGTGGCGTTTGAAACCATGGCCAAGTTGACCAAGCGCAATGAGCCCGGTTCGTTTGATCTCGCCAACGTGCCCCCCGGTCGGGTGGTGCTCGAGATTAGGGTGGGCAACCGGCGGCAGTGGTCCGAGATCATGGTGCAACCCGGGCAGGCAACGAACCTGACGCTCACTCTCCAGCCCCCATGCGTTTTCGAGGGCACAGCGCGGTTCACCCCGCCCGGGGGCGCACCTCAGGCCATCCATCTCGAAGCTGTTCACCGCGAAAGCGGCCAATGGATGGGGTATATCAAAGCCGACACTTCCGGCGCCTTCCGCACCGACATGTGGCCGGCAGGCGAATACCTCGTTCGCGCCACGAGCGACACTCGTCCCGTTGGCGAGGGCCTCCACATCGCGCACAACGCCGACAAGTTCTACCAGACGAAGACCGTCCGACTCGAACCTGGCCGGACGGTGAAGGAGGACTTCACCGTCGTCGGCAGCGCCACGATCCGCGGCGTGATCCGGTCGGCAGAGGACGATTACTTGTACGTTCTGATCCAACTCCGTGAGGTAGGAGCCAGCACGCCGCCCGATTATTGGACGCGCAGCCCCGCCGTGACCGAGCGCGTTGTGCGACAAACGCTGGTACGCCGCTCCGGAGACGAATATGTCCTTCACGCCGTGCCGCCGGGACAATGGGAGTTGGTTGCGTTCGGGCTGGCGACCGAGCGAATGATCCCCTGGGCGAAGCTGGCTCACACCTCGACGGTTGTTACGGTGGGCGAAGGCGAAACCCGGACGCTGAACCTCAGCTTGAGCCAGACCGTTCCATGACGCACGCCACTCTGCGGCAACATCCAAAACCATGAAGGCATCAACCTGCTTCCTCGCCATCTTCGTTGCGCTCGGGCTGAAGCCGATCATCGCTGGCGCCGCTGGCGAGAACCTCAACCCGCCGATCCAGGACGTGCCCGGCACGGTGATCTTCCAGGGGCGGTACCGTCACTGCAACACCGGGCGCGACATCCCGCAGCCGAGCGAACTGTGGTTGAAGCAGACTGAGGACGGCGCCCTCACGGCCATCGCAGAAGTGCCGTTCATGAACTCGACCGAAATCGCCATCAGCGACAAGTCGGGACGCTTCACGTCGCATCGCGTCCTCAGCCGGCCCTCCGCGAATCGGCTTGGCGCGGAGGTGAAGATCGAGTTCGAGGACGGCAAGGTCCGACTGACCCGGCGCGGATTGCGGCAGGACGTTGACGGTAAGGAATTGGCCGTTCCGTCCCACTCCTTCTTCGACCCCAACACGAGGCCTGATTCCTATTGTGCAGCGAACATTCTGTTGCGCGCGTTCGCCGTGAAACCGGGCGAAGCGAAAGAGTTTCGCGCCTTTGACTGGGACAACACGGGGGATGGGTTGGCCGATTACTCCGTTCGGGTTGAACACGTCGGCAAGGAGCCCGTTGAAGTGCCCGCAGGCACCTTCGAAGCTCATCGCTTCGTGCTCACACAACGGAGTTCTGCCGACACCTGGTTCAAGAAGCGCGCAGGGCAGATCACCGATTTCTGGGTCCTGGACAACCAGGTCATCGTTCGCATCCGTCGCCATCGCGAACCGTACGATGTGATGCTGCTCGACTACACCGTTCCTGAGAAGCTACCCGGCCGGGTTTCCCCGCCGGCGGCGCAAGGCCACACCGCGCCTGAGCCCACGGCGGCGAAGTACCCCTCCGATTGGAGCGCGTTCGTCCGGGAGGTCGATCAGAACTACCCGTTCTTCGAACTCAAAGGCATCCGTCAGGATTGGACGCAGGCCAAGGTGAGGCTCACAGAGCGCGTCAAGACGTGCTCCTCCGACAGCGAGTTTCTGGACATTGTGGCTGAGGCCATCTTTTGTTTGCGGGATGCACACATGGGACTCAGCGAGGCCAAAGTCCCGCCGCTCGCTCGGCCCCGCCGCTACTATCCCGGCGTGAGCTTCATGCCCGCGACGCAGAACCGGATCTGCATCATGTCAGCGGAGGCGCACGCCGACACGCTGAAAGTCGGCACGGTCGTGACGAAGATCGATGGACGCGATGCGCGGACTGTGCTCGAAGAGAAAGTGGCCGAGGCATGGAGCACGGGCAGTCCCTACCTGGTCGGCGTCTCCAGTCCGCAACGGGCGCGCTTGTTTGCCTATCGCTGGCCGCTGATCGCTTCCAGCAACCAGACGCATACCCTGCACTATCTCGCCGAGGGTCGAGAGCAGGAGTTGTGCGTGACGTGCGCGGTCGAGCCCCGCGGATGGCCGCACACCTACAACCTGCCCGCGAATCTGACGCGAGCGGACCGGAGTCTGAGTTACACCAGGTTGCCCTCAGGCGTTGGCTACACGTGGTTGCGCTCCCTTGGGACGGGAACGGCAACCGGTATGCGCCAGGCGTTCGAAGCCCATCCGGGGGCCAAGGGCTGGATCATCGATCTGCGCGGCAACGGGGGCGGCGGATACGATACAAATCTGCTGGCACAGCTCAAGGACATCCCGCGGCCGGTCGTGACGCTGATTGACGCGGGCTGCATCTCGGCGGGTGAGACTCTGGCGCGTGACGTGGTGCAACTTTGCGGCGCGCGCCTGATGGGGACCCGCACTGCCGGTGCGTCGAGTTCGAAACGCCAGTGGCAGTTTCCTTCGAGCATTGCCTCGGTAACGTTCTCCACGCGCAGCCGCTGGCGCGGTGACGGCCAGCCCATCGAGTTCAACGGCATCGTGCCCGACGACGAGATTGAGGCCGTTCCGGAAGAGGTCGCCCGCGGTCTGAATTCGCAGATCCTGCGAGCTGAAGAGTACATCGTGAAGGCTGTGGCCACGAAGATGTCCCGATGAGTCAACTGCGAGAGGTCGATCGACCGCGGCGTCGGGTCGAGTCGCATTCGGCACGGCCTTTGCCGACCTGGCGGGGGGGGCCCTACGGTGCCGACGGCAGCGGCCGGAGTCTGATGTTGCGATACCAGATCTCAGGGGTCCAGTTCTGGAAGGCGATGAAGCCCTTGCTCGCCTTCCCAAACTGCGTGTAGGAACTGAAGGTGCTCCCCGCCACCAAGCTGTTGAAGGCCCGACTGTTGAAGTCGAATTGGGCGATTCGACGCCCGTTCAACCAATGTTCCACGTGATCGCCTTGCACCAGCAGCCGGCATTGGTTCCACTGGCCGGGCGAAACCGTCCCCCGGTTGGTCGGCGCAATCAACCCATACACCGCGCCAAGCTGCTGTTTGCCGGGTAAGGAATACCCAGAATCGTCGACCAACTGGTACTCCGGCGCCGATTTGTACGGCTGATCATAGTACTCGGTCACCCGGTAGAGCACTCCGCCGTTGCCCGCCGTGCCCGCCCGCCAGTCCCAGAGCAACTCGAAATCATCATACTGGTTTGTAGTAATGATGTGGCCCGCCGGACTGCCGAACACAGTCTTCAGTTCGCCACTCGCAGTCACCGTCCACTCGGCGTCCGGGAATGCGGCTTTGCGGTACCCCCGAAAGACCGCCGTCGAAGTGCCGTCAAAGAGCACCTCCCAGGCCTTCAGGCGGTAGAACCGGTGGGCGCCAGTTGGCACGGTGGTCACGGAGCAAGTTTCGCCGGCCACGCTGATCGCATTCGTGTCGATTCTCCATCCCATTGGGTCAACCAGATTCGTTGCGAGCTGGACATAGAAGTCGGCGTCGGCGTTCGGTCGCCAACTCAACACCACTTTGTCTCCCGAACGTGTGGCCTGGAGCTCAGTCGCCCAGGCCGTCCCAACGATGCAGCCGGTCAGCACCACGAGGCTGGCCCATACGCGCAAAAGAGGGGAAGAAGACATGGTCTTTGAAGTTCTGCAGCCGAACGCCTGTGGCCTCGTCTGTGGGGAGGATTCGGCCTCACGGAAAAGGGTTCAAGCAGAAAGCGTTCAGAAAGCGTTCGGAAAGCGTTCGGGCCGCGATCGGGGAGGCAATTGGCCCAATGACGCCCTGCGTTGGACCTCGATGATCAGAACTCCGTGGTCGAACCAGAGATCGACTCTCATGACCGGTGGGGGCAGCCTTTCACGGTGTCTGGTGTCGGCAAGCGTCGGCGGAGTCTCCGCCCGGTCCACTATCTGGCCAAGCGATAGAACTTCCCAAACCCGGACAAAGCTTGGGTGACAACCACCGAGTTGGCGTTCGTGACGACGGACGCCGTCACGTCGCTCCAGCCGGAACCGAGCCGCTCGATCGATTGCAGGGTGAAATCAGCAGCGGCGAGGGGCCACGAGAGCGAACAGGTGTAGCCGGCTCGGCGAATGGTCAAACTGGGCTTCAGGCCCGCAGCGATCCACGCCTCGTACTGGCCGGCGGGATTGACGCCCGATCCGACGATCGTATCCCCATCGGCAGAGAGGCTGCGGGCGCTGGTCAGTTCCCAGCCTGTCAGATCGAGGCCGTAGTCTATGATCAGCACGTCCCGCAGGCGGCGCATGCTATGCACGGGGTCCCAAATGATCGCATGATTGGCATTGTCGCCGACGATGGTGTTCCCGTCCTCTGAGACGGCGTATGCGATGCTCCAATCGTCGCCGGGAGCAAAGCCGAGCGGGACCAGGCCGGATTGGGGGGTCCAGCGAAACGCCTCGTGGGTTCCCAGGTCGAACGCGCCAGAATAGCCACGCCCGACCACCACCGAACCATCGGGGGAGACGCCGAAACCAAGGCTGTTGGTGTAACCGCCGGGGAAGTCTCCCAGACCCACCATTCCGGTGGCTTCAGTCCAGCGATAGGCTTCCCATCCCGTTGACGAGACACTGCTGCCGACGACGACCGAACCGTCGGCGGAAACCGCCTGCGCGTCGCTGCGGAAATAGCCGCCCGGCAGGTCACCCAACGGCACCATTCCCGTGGCAGCGGTCCAACGAAACGCCTCGCGGTATTCGCCCGAGAGGGCCGACGCACTATCCCCCACAACGGTGCTGCCATCGGCCGAGACGGCGTAGGCGAGGCTAGCGAACCGGCCCCCAGGGAGCTCCCCCAAGGGCTCCATTCCCGTGGCGGCGGTCCAACGGAAGGCCTCGGCGCCGCGCAATGAACTGCTGCGTCCCACAATGACCAAGCCATCAGCAGAGATCGCGGTCGCCTCGCTGAAGTCGATGCCGCCCGGCAGATCGCCCAAGCCGACCATGCCAGTTTCTGCTGTCCAACGGAAGGCTTCGGTCCCCATCGAGGATGCAGACTGACCGACGACCACCTGGCCGTCGGCAGAGACGCCACCGGCCCAACTTTCGGATTTGCCACCGGGAAGGTCTCCCAAGCCACGGAAGGTCGCGGCCTGCGCCCATGTCGGCAGTGTCACCGCGGCGATCACCGCCAGTAGAATGTTCTTCATCGTCCTCATCGCCCTAGCGCGCTGCCACAAGGGCCGCTCCAGGCCGGAACATAATCCGGTCGCCCTCGTGGGTCCCCTCGGGCTGGAACGCGGCTCCACTCATGCGTACCGCAATCATCCGCGAAGACAAGAGCCAATCTCCACAGGGACCAAACGCGGGTTGGCCAGTTTCGATTTGTGTCGCTCACGACAGCCTTTCGCCATGTTGTCGTCAGCAAGTCTGGGGAACATCCGGGTGGAAGCCGCTCGTCGTTGATCCTCTTTCTCCGACCATTCCGGACTGGCAAGGAAAGCGGCGCAATTCGTTCTCGCACTCGAGGTGGGTCCAGGAGCGATCCTCGTTTGTAATGGCGGGAGGCCCAGGGGTGAGGGACGCTCCCTTGAGCCGTTGACCAAAAAAACCATGAGAGCCAAGATGCGCTTCGCACGGGCCAAGGAAGATGAATGGCCGGTATGCCCTTGGTGCAAGAAGGAACTTCGCGAGCTCAAGTTCAAGAGTCGAGGGTGGCTGGCTACGTGGACGGTGTTCTGGTGCCCTCATTGCCGCACACTCTTGAGCACCTCCACCACCTTCCACGGTTGACAACCCCCGATGGCCTTGAGGGGTTCAAGCCCTGGTTGTTGCTGATGGAGCCGCAAGACTGATACTGAGCCGCCTTGAGTCTTGGCTGATGAACAACCCGATCCGCGCGGCGCTGCAACGACACATCGAGGTGCCCCTGCTGCTGCGGATGGGAGGGCCTTTGCGGGGCGCAAGGGCGCTGGAGATCGGCTGTGGCCGTGGGGTCGGGGTCGAGTTAATTCTCGACACCTTTGGCGCTGCCGTCGTGGATGCGTTTGCCCTCGACCCCGGGATGGTCGACCTCGCGCAGCAACGACTGAGTTCGCGCGGACTGCGCGTTCGGCTTTGGGTGGGCGATGTCACCGCCATCGCTGCGCCGGAGACAGCCGACGAGGCTGTGTTTGAGAGGCTCCGACGATTGCGACTGGACCTCGTATCCCGCTCGCTTCCGGAAGCGCGCAGCCATCGGCTTGCACGGCTCTAACAGTGCGGATCGAGCAGGCATTGATCCTCCCTACTTCTTTTTGGGATTCAGTGCGCGTTCCTTCACGCCCTCCGCCAGCGGCGTCGTGTTGAGCCATGCTCCGGCCGCGATGGGATCCGTCTGGAGCCAGTCTTGGACGGTTCGCGCCAATGCCTCGTCACGCAGCTTGGGCTCCGAAATCCGTTGGGCCCACTCAACGGCCGTGGCCGGGTCATGCTGACCCAATCCTTCCACGAATGAAAACAGCGCGGTGGCTTTCACCCCTCCGGCGGGCAAGGTTTCAATCCAGGTGCCAGCCTGCGTGGCATCCGCTTCCGCCCAGTTTCGGGCCACGGCGGAGATCGCCTTTTCGCGGGCGCCGCCCTCCGGGAAATTGACTACCCACTGGGCGGCCGACGCCGGGTCGTGTTCGGCCCAGGCCGCCGCCACCGACAGGCCAGCGCTGATCTGCGAGGGCCCCGGCGGCAGTTGAGCCACATAGTCCGCCGCTTCGCCCGGAGAGGAACCGGCCCAGGTTCCTGCCGTCATCGCCATCGCCGCGCTTCGCGCCTTCTCGTTGTTGAGCTTAGTTGCCGCCGCCATTGCTCCCGCAGGGTCCCGTTCTCCCCAAGGCACGAACGTGCTCTTCAGTGCGGCCATCTGTGAACCCGGATTCAGCTCGTTCAAGTAGCCAATCGCTGAGTCAGGATCGGTTTGGACCCAAGCACGGATCAAGCCGCGGAAAGCCGCGTCCCGATCGGTTTGATCAGACAACTGGCCCATCCACTCCATGGCTTTTGCCAGGTCTTCGCCCGCCCATCGAGCTGCGATGCCCTGCACCGAATCTCGTCTTACTTCACCGCTGGACAGCATGAGCGCCACCTCGGCTGCTCTCGCGATGTCAGTGTCCGATAGCCGATCGGTCACGTTCTGCAAAGCCGTATCCTGGGAGGGTCGGTCGCCGAGTCGTCGTGCCCAAGCCGTGGCGGCATCCGGATCCGTGCCGGCCCACTGTCGGGCCACTGCGGCGAGCGCCTGCTGTCGATCCTTGCCGGGGGGCAAACCTTCTGCATACTGCGCCGCGCTCGCACCATCCGTTTTGGCCCAGGAACTGAACGCTGCTTTGAGCGCCCCGACGCGAGTATCACCTTGTGGGAGGCTCAAGGCCCAGGTGATTGCCCCTTGCGGATCGGTTTGAGCCCACCGCTCGATAGGCTCGATCACTTCTTTCCGGTTCGCTCCAGGCTTCTGCTTCACCCGGTCGGCCGTGGCCTTGAATTCCACCGAACGACTGTCCAGTGAACTTTGGGGTGGGGCTTCAACATCCTTTGACTGCGCGATTGTGCTGCGGGAATCGGTCCGGTCCATCTCGGAGGGCACAAACTTCGACAACGGCTGCGCAGGAACCGCCATGTGCGTCGGTCCAGAAGTTGGACCTCGAAACCACGTGCGATCGATCCACGCCCCAAGAAAGAGGTTGAGGACGACCAGAATGGCAGCAAACACGACCTTGTTCTTCATTGTATGCCTCACCTTCGGTGCGTTGAGAGATACCCGCGTTGCAGCTCAGGTGCTATTATCCCTCGATTCTCAAGGAGAAACAACCCGATAGAAACGCTGGTGAGAATCAGACGCAGCAGGATCGATCAACCTCACCGGATCCGGGTAGCCCGGCGGGAGTGAAATGCTGCTGACGTCGATCCATGAGGCAGTAGGCAACTGAGGCGATGATTGCAGGCGATAGGTGTGACCATGTTCAGCCGTCAACAACAGGCGCACCCCAGGCTCCCACGACGGACCCAATCCCAGCGCCTGCAAACACACCTGGGGTCTGCCTCCAGACTGCACCGCCACGCCGCGGGGGTGATCCGTGTAATAGCCGCCGATGGCCACGAAACTGCCGTTCCCGTGCGTGACACCGTGCAGACCGTCGACCCTGGTAGGGTGTTGTGTCCAGTGAACGGCATCGGTCGAACTCAGTATCAACTGCGGTTCGCCGACGGCCGCAAAACTTTCTCCGCCGAAGGTGACTGCGGCCAGCCTGCCCAGAGGCCCTACTGAATGGTTCGTCCACTCAACACCATCCGAAGAGGTCGCGATGGATGAGCCGACGGCGATGAAGCGCCCTTTCCCGTAGCCGAGGCCGTTGACGACGGAAAACGGAAACCCGGTCACGGGCACCCAAACCGTCAGATTCGTCGAGACCAACGCCAACCCCTGCGTCGTCGGATTGGTGCACCATCCGCCGGCGACGTAAACGCCATTCCCGTATGTTGCCGCGTTCAGATAGTAGGATTCTCCGCTGTTGGTCGGGCCGCTGTGCCTGGTCCAGGACAGACCGTCTGGCGAGGTCATCACGAGCCAATGATAGCCCGGTGCCGTCGAGGGATTCGGCTCCTGACCCACGGCGAGAAACGTTCCACCACCGAAGAAAACCCGGTCGATGACAGGCAGCTCGCCCGCGGGCATGGTCGCGCTGGGCTGCCAGGCCGTTCCGTTCGGCGAAATGAAAACACGGCTCTCCCTGCGCCAAGCTCCAGACTCCACCACCACAAACCGCCCATTCCCGTAGGCCACCCCGCTCAGGCCGTTGACCGAAGGGGCAGCCAAGGCTTGTCGCATCCAACAAACGCCGTCGGCCGAGCTGTAAAAGGCATCGCCCACGGCGACGAAGAGTCCGGCGCCATAGGCGACGTCACGGACCATCGTACCGACACAACGCTCCGCCCATGTATCGAGCGGATCGGCAGCGCGACCAAGGCATATGCCGAACAGCAGCGTAATGGCGCCAAGTGGTAGCGTTAAGGTCACGGTGGGTCCTTCTGCATCAATTCCAGGCACTGTAAAGTTCTGCTGCTATTTCGGTGTCGCCCCCCATTCGAGCAGGAGCAGGCTCAGCCCCTGGCGCGGGAGCGTGAACGCCAGTGAAAGGGCGCCATTCGTGAACCGTACTGTTCCCGGGGGACCGAAAGCGGTCAGTTGGCCTGCCTGCACCAGGGCGGTGTATTGCCCCGGGGTCGGGTTCGGCGGTGAACCCGCTCGCCGCCAGGCGGCGAAGGCGTTGCTGTGATCCTCGTCGATGCGAAAGTGCGTCAAGCGTGCCTCACCGTCGTCGCATGGCAGACCGGCAACTGTCAGCGTCACCGCCGCATCGGGTCCGGGCACGTCATCGTCGTGGTAGTGCCACACCAGCACACTGAGTTCGTGGGGGCCGCGGCTGGCCAGCGCCGACACGTCGGGCTGCTCGCGTACGCCCCGTCGCGTGATGGCGTCCAGTGGCACGGCGGCATCGCTCTCGACGGCGACCCGCTGTCTGCCCATGCGGCTGAACATCCGGAACACATTGAGCACGGGCTTATCGATCCCGTTGCTGGCGAGGGAGCGGAAGCCGGCGAAGTAGGGCTGATCCTCGAACTCAAAAGCCCAGGTCAGGGCTCCTTCGAGGTTGACGCCGTGCTTCTCCGCCAGATCGTGTTTGCGGGCGAAGCTGGCCGCCGTGTAGCTCGAGTACATCGTGCCATTCCGGTAGGCCAGCGCGGGGCCTTGGCAGGCCGCACACCCTTCGGGGTCGGACTCGCCAATGATGATCGGCTTGCCTTTGAGTTCCGGGTACGAAGCGACAATGCGGAAGCCCTCTTCGATCGTCGCCAGATGCTGGCGGATGCCCATGCGCACGTGACCGTTGGTTGTGATCGGCGCCCCTTTGGCATGAAACGAGACGAAATCCAGCGGCGTTCCGATCTTCCCGGTCACGTAGTTGGTCGCGCGTAGGCAGTGATCCAGGAAATCGCGCATGAACGTCCCGCCGCTCCCGGCGACATCGGGCCCACCCACGCGGGCCGTCGGGAGGGCCCGGCGGACGGCGTCGATGGCGTAATCGTGGAGTTTATGGAACTCGGCGGGTGTGCCGCGCCAGTAACCGATATTCGGTTCGTTCCACACTTCCCAGTACCACGACTCCACCTCGCTGCGGCCGTACCGTTCCACGCAGTGCTTGGTCCACTGGAAAACCAGTTCGGCCCACCTGGCATAGTCCTTGGGTGGATAGGCCCAACCGGTGTAGATCTGGTCGTAGGCCACCTCGGGTGTCCAGGAGTGCTGATAGGGGGTCGGCTTCACCGAGAGGTCTTTCGGCATGAAGCCGATCTGGGCGCAGGGCCGGACGCCGTGTTCCCGATAGGCATCGAAGATCCGGTCCAGAATCGTCCAGTCATAGATGGGAGTTCCTGCGGCGTCTTCGCGGTAGGCTCCGGTGGAACCCCACTTGAGGGCGGGCGAGCCATCG
>ERZ795054.1525-NODE-1525-length-21593-cov-5.135528_pt1 | contig 21593 bp, 18 predicted proteins | sample MGYA00375138_ERZ795054 | MGnify/ENA primary metagenome ERZ795054 (study PRJEB30183, sample SAMN05720215) | anaerobic digester metagenome | isolation source: active sludge of municipal wastewater-treating anaerobic digesters | place: USA | collected 2014-12-23 ... | reverse complement strand
TCATTGAATTTATTAGTAAATTAAATACTACTTATCTTTTATTCTAACAGAATATCTTGGTACAGTAAATTATTCTTTAGCAATTAAGTTGAGTTTGCATTGGACCCATAGTATAATATTGTGTCGCTCTTTATATCAAAAATGTATTAACCCTAAAAGGAGAATCATGGGCAAAAAATTGTTTGTCGTTTTAGCTGATTCTGACTTAATAAATGAGGAAGAATTAAAAGAAGCTGGAATTGTTGTTTCCTTTGATGTTCGGGATTCAGTTTCCCCAACAGCCGAACAAGTATTAGGTGAGGCAAAGGCCTCAAACATGTGTGTAGAAATACACATCTACACCGCCAATAAAAGGCTTGTTGAGATCAATTCAGGAGCCTCTTTAGAGGATATAATGTAAAAATTGATATAAAGATTCGACAGAGTCCTGTGTAATATTGTGCTAATGCACGAAATGCTTATTATTACACAGGACTTCTCCCTATTTGCTAAAAATATCCCAACTTAATATAATCAAAAGTCATGTTTAATTACTATGAATTATTAAAACAATTTATTTCAACGGACTTTAAGTTAAGATACAAGAATTCTTATCTAGGTATTATTTGGATTATCCTCAAGCCCTTAGCAACTTTTGCCGTTATTTATCTCATATGGTCAAACATCTTTAAGATGGATGCAGATTACAAGATGGGTTTGTTGATGGGCATTATGATTATGAATATGTTCAGTGAAGGAGTATTAAACGGATTAACGTCACTTATGAGTAAAGCAGGGGTAATTCTTAAGATAAATTTTTCTCGAGAGGTTGTTGTAATAAGTGCTGTTACGATCTCATTGATAGACTTTTTTATTAATATGATTGTCTTTGCAATTTTTTCTTTATCAACCCCAGTTCATCCGACTTTTATTGGGCTTCTGCTTTTTCTGATGGCAATCGTCTCTGTCTTCCTTTTGGTTTTGGGTCTAAGTTTCTTCTCAAGTATTATTTACATTAGGCTCAGAGATATTCATAACCTTACTATTGTAATTCTTCAACTAATTTTCTGGATGACACCAATTTATTATCAATTAGAGATGCTTCCATTAAATCTTCAAAGATATATAAAATTGAATCCCCTAACATTAATTGTAACCTATGCAAGAAAGGGGATGATAAATGGTGCCGCTGTTAGGGGGGAAGATTTCCTCCAATTGGGAATGGTTTTTTTGATTTCAATAATTCTCTTTTCTGTTGGATTAATTTTCTTTAGAAAAAAGATAACTAAAATAGCTGAATATTTCTAATGGAACTAGACAAACCAATAATTGAATTAAAAAATATAAAGAAGAATTTCTTTCTCCCCCATGAGAAGCATGACACCTTTATCGAATACTTTAGTCATCCAGAAAGATTATTTAAAAGGGCAGGGGAGCAATATGAAGTATTAAAGGATGTTGATGCAAAAATTTATCCTGGAGAATTTGTTGGTATTATGGGAAGGAATGGATCAGGGAAATCCACCTTACTAAAGATTTTGGCTGGAATTTATACTCCCACAAGTGGGAAGGTGATTACTAGAGGAAAGATGGTCCCATTCTTAGAATTGGGTGTAGGCTTTAATCCGGAGCTCTCTGGAAGAGAAAACGTATATATGAACGGGATCATTCTTGGCATGAAGAAGAAAGATCTACAAAAAAAATATGATGAGATAGTTGCGTTTTCAGAATTGGAAAAGTTTATGGATGCTCCACTTAAGAATTACTCCTCTGGGATGCAGGTAAGGTTGGCTTTTTCAATTGCCATAATGGCGGATGCTGAGATATATCTATTAGACGAAGTGCTCGCGGTAGGTGATGTGGCTTTTCAGCAGAAGTGTTTTGATGTATTTAGAAAATACAAATCTGATGGGAAGACAGTTATACTTGTGACTCATTCAGCAGATTCTGTCAAAAATTTCTGTGATAGAGCTTTGTTTTTAAAAGACGGTATTCTCCAAGATTTAGGTTCGATAGATAATGTGATAAAGGCTTACATAAATGGGTAGTTTCAATTTAAGGAAGAGGCATTGGTTTACAATATTAAGATATTTTTCTGTTAGATTTCTTGATTTGATTCATCTTAAAAATCTAATTAGAGGAAGAATAGAAAGAAATAATCCTGTGTTCAAAGAAGAAGTTGATATATTTGAGGGGAATAAATCAATTATTGTTTTTCCTAATATACCTTGGGATTATCGATGGCAAAGGCCTCAACAAATTTTCAGTAGATTAGGAAAAAAGAATTTCAATATTTTTTATTTATCTCCAATCACTTCATCTTCGGAATACATTGTTGAGAGACAAAAGGGTGTATATGAATTGCATATTAAATCAGAACGGAGAGTAAATATTTTGAGAGATTTAAATATTAACAACGAGTTAAAGAAGGAGATCTTAGAGTCGATTAAAGAACTGATTGGAAAGTATGTAAATAATGCAACCTGTTTTGTTTTACATCCAATATGGTTTCCTGTAGTTAAGGATAAAAAAAATTGGAAGTTAGTATATGACATGATGGATTTATATTCTGGTTTTACAGATGCGAAAGTGGAGTTAATTAGGGCAGAGGAAGAACTTTTGAAGAAGAGTGATTTAGTTCTTACATCTGCCGAGAATTTAAATCAGTTTGCCAAGAAGTTTAACAAGAATGTTGCTATGGTAAGAAATGGGTGTGATTTGGATAGATTCACGAAAATAAAAAAGAATGGAGAGCTTGATAGTATTAAAGGTAAACCAATTGTTGGATACTTTGGTGCAATTAATGATTGGTTTGATGTGGAGGCTGTTGAGTATGCAGTTGAGGAGAACACTGAAAAGAATTTCGTTTTTTTAGGGAATATTGATACCAAGAAAGTAGAAAAGCTATTTAAATACAAGAACGTATATTTCTTGGGTGAAGTTAAGCATGAGGAACTTGGTGGGTATTTAGCATATTTTGATGTATGCATTATCCCATTTGTTATAAATGAACTAATAAAAAGCACTAATCCTGTAAAGTTTTATGAATATATGGCTACAGGAAAACCAGTAGTCTCATCAAAGTTGCCAGAATTGGAGAAGTATTCAGACATTTGTTATTTGTATGATGGAAAAGAGGATTTTAGTAAGTGTATATATAAAGCATTGTATGATAAAGAAGTGGGGACTGTAGAAAAAAGGATTAAAGTAGCAAGGGAAAATAGTTGGGATGAAAGAGTAAAAGTTCTAAAGGAAGCAATAAGTAATATTTGATAAAATTTTTATGTTTAAAAAGAAATATTACAGCTTTGTTCGGAAGAATCCCTTTCTTCATAAAACAATAAAATTTTTTATCTCCCCACTAATAAAAAGGGAGAAAAGATCCTCAATTATTACCAAGATTGCTAGTGATTACTCAAACAAATTCTTTGGAGAGATTAAAGAATTAAGAGTAAAAGAAGAGAGAAAAAAATATTACTCAAATATTTCAATTATTATTCTTAATTACAATAATAAAGATATTGTTGATAAATGTATTGATAGCATTTTAAATTTTAATAAAAATTACAATTGTAAAGTGGTTGTAGTTGATAATCAGAGTACGGATGGTTCGTTCGAAATATTACAGACAAAATATAGAGGGGATATAACTCTTTTGAGAAATGAGAAAAACGGATGTGCCTCTGGGAGAAATTTAGGGGTTTCATCTGTTAATACAGAATATTTGATTTTTCTTGACAGTGACCAATGGGTACTACATGAGAATTGGATTGATCCATTTATTGAGATTTTTAAAGAAAAAGAGATTTCAGCAATTGGTTGGGCAGGTGGATGGTTGGGCCCAACTGGTCAGGCCTCCCTTTCAGTTGATGATATGCCCAATAGATATGAACCCGAGAATAATTTGTATCGTTCAGATATCGACTATATTGGTTCGGGAGGAATGATGATGAAGACATCTCTTTTTAACAAAATCGGGGGATTTGATACGAACTATGATCCAACTGCCTATGAAGATACAGACATTTCATTTAAAATAAAGAATGTTGGAGGAAAAATAGTGTATAGTCCTTACCTTGGTATTGGTCATCTTCCGCATCAAACTACGAAGGATGGTAGCAAAGAGCATTTTGAGAGGATGAAAAAGAATGGTGAATATTTTGCAAAGAAATGGGAGAGGTTAAATCCACAGTTGTTTGAGAGTTTAGTAAAAAATTAATATACTACAATTATGAAAACATTACTTTTTATCTTTGGTACCCGCCCTGAAGCAATTAAAATGGCTCCTTTAATTAAAGAATGTAATAATTATCCAGATGAGTTTAAGGTAAAAATCGCTGTTACTGGTCAACATAGAGAAATGTTAGATCAAGTATTAGAATTTTTTAGAATAGTACCGGACTATGATTTACATTTAATGAAACCCAATCAGACCCTTTTTGATGTAACAGCTGATGCACTGAGGGGAATGGAAAAGATAATAGATGAAGTCCAACCTGGTTTAATAATTGTTCAGGGAGATACCACAACAGTATTTACAGGAGCTCTGGCTGGTTTTTACAAGAGAATCCCAGTAGCACATTTAGAAGCTGGGCTGAGAAGTGGAGATAAATACTCTCCCTTTCCAGAAGAAATCACGAGAATTCTTACAGGTCATTTAGCTGATTTCCATTGGTGTCCTACAGAGAGGGCAAGACAAAATCTATTAGCCGAAGGAATAAAAGATGATAAAATTCATGTAGTACAAAATACAGTCATAGATGCACTCTTTTTAGCCCTTGATTTGCTAAAAGATGATGAGGGAGATAAAAAATTTGTAAAATTTTTCAAAGGTATCGACTTTTATAAAAAGATTGTTTTGGTTACAGCCCACAGAAGAGAGAGTTTTGGGAAACCCTTTGAAAACATTTGTAATGCAGTAAAAGAGCTTTCTTCAAAATATCCCGAAGTTGAGTTTGTATACCCTGTTCACCTTAATCCCAATGTAAGAGAGGTTGTTTACAGGATATTAGATAAAATTTCCAATGTTCATCTAATAGAGCCATTAGACTATCCATATATGGTATGGATAATGAACAAGTCCTATCTAGTTTTAACAGACTCAGGTGGGGTGCAAGAAGAAGCTCCATCCTTAGGAAAACCAGTATTAGTGTTAAGGGATGTAACGGAAAGGAAAGAAGGTATAGAAGCGGGAACTGCGAAACTTGTTGGAACAGATAAAGAACTAATTGTCTCCGAAGCCTCTTTATTGCTTGATAACCAAGAAGCTTATTCCCAAATGGCGAAGGCAGTTAATCCATATGGGGATGGCAAAGCATCCCAAAGAATAGTGACATTATTAAGGGAATAACATAAAATTGCTTTATGCTTTTAAAAATTGAGAGTTTCCTAAAAAAGTATGGAATATATCTTTTGGTAGGACTCTGTCTTGTACTCGGTTTACTATCGTTAAAATTTCGCAATTCTACACTTGATGATGATCTCTATCTTTTTGAAACATCTATAATGACAGATGTATTACAAAAAGGTGAGTGGATTGGAAACTATGCAGTTGGTGTGCATGGATTTCTTTTTAAATTACCTGTAGCCATTGTTTTTCTCCTAACAGGTCCAGTTATGAATATAGCAGTAGCATGGAATATCTTAATCGCGTGTGCATCTTTGTATCTGTTCTACATAATACTTAAAGAATATTTTAGGAATGATTTAATATCATTGTCTGGGACTTTACTCCTTTTTACTAATTTTCAATTCCTTCTTAATCTTCCAACATATATGAGGGAGATGCCAGTACTTTTTTCTGTTCTTCTGTTTATGTATTTTCTAATAAAAAAGAAATCATACTGGTTAATCGGTTTGTCTCTTCTGTTAATACTTGAGGCTAAAGAGTCCGTTTTCTTTATGATTCTTCCTGGGTATTTAATCTCTGTAGCTATTACTGAATGGAGTGGGTTTCGACTTAGAAATATTTTGAAATACTTTATTTCATATTCCAAAGTACTTGTCCCAAGTGTCGTATTTCTTTTGATGATGCTTTTTACACAGCTAATCCCTCTTAATACTGTTATATTTACCCTTATTCCAGGAGTTACAAAAGGTGGTGTCGAGTATCAGTTGGAGCATTTTGAGAAGAATGCTGCCACACAAAATATTGTTCAGCTTCAAAATTTGGAGGCAGCGAATGTAAATACTCTGATTCTCGAGGAAATCGAAGGAAAGCAGACATCACCTGAGGATGACAAAAAAGCAGAAGAAAAGAGTATCTTCTACCTAGTTTTTAAGATAGGTTTGGAATACTTAGGGAAGATTCTTTATCCAAGAACTTTTTCTTTCTTATCAATTCCAGGAATTATTTTCTTTCCAGCATTTCTTGTCAGTATTTATATTATTAGGGAAGCAATTAAAAAGAAAAATAATATTCTCATATCTTTCTCTTTAATTATGTGGGCATTTATTACAGTTTATATTTTAAGGCAATCCTTTGACAGATATCTTTTTCCGATAACTCCCTTAGTATTGTTTTTCTTTCTTGTTTTTCTTAAAGATACTGTAAAATACAGAAAGGAATTTTTAACAATTTGGACCATATCATCACTTCTGTCATTAGTAAGTTTGCTTTTTGAAGCAGAGTATATAATGATAAAGTTTGGATTAACTGCAATCGCAATTACAATTCTTGCCTTATACCAACTATTTAAAGAAAAAAGAATGAACCTTCATTTTTATGTTTGTATCCTCCTAAGTATACTAACTTTTGGGGTAGGCTTGTTTTACTACTATTCGTCAGGTCAATTGAGAAGTTATATACTCTTTGGAAATGATTACGAGGTAGAAAAGGTTGTTTCGTACTTTTCTAAGGATGAGAAGGTTATGTTAAATGATGTCGGTTGGGATTTACTCCCTGGAATATATAGAGGAAATAATCAATATAATCCAGAATGGAAATGGGAACTCAATGATTGGATTCCAAGAAAAAAGTATTTAAAAATGTTAAATACCACAAATACCTTCTTAATGTCAGGTGAAAGTATTGACGCAGATAAAGCAGAGGTAGAGAAGTATAAGATTAGTAAAATAGGGATTGTACAATCTAAAATAGATAACAAACCTTTTATTTATCAATCTAAAATAGAGAAGTATTTAAAGAGTGATTGGTTAATACTAGTTAAGATAGTAGAATTGAAGAACAAGGAATTGTATGTTTTTGAGGTAAAAGAAATTGTCCAAACCTTGTAAAAATACCTCTATTATCGTATCATTTCGAATAGTAAATTAAGCTTTTTGAGTAATGGATAAATCCACAAATATATTTAAGGACAAAATCTTATTAATTACTGGGGGAACAGGTTCATTCGGAAATAAGGTATTAAAAAGATTCCTAGGCACAGATATAAAGGAGATTAGAATCTTTTCTAGAGATGAAAAAAAGCAAGATGATATGAGGAAAAGATATAATAATGATAAGATTAAATTCTACATTGGTGATATTAGAGACAGAAATTCATTAGATAATGCAATGACAGGCGTTGACTATGTCTTTCAAGCGGCAGCATTAAAACAGGTACCTTCCTGTGAATTTTTTCCAATAGAAGCTGTTAAGACAAATGTATTAGGTACAGAAAATGTTATAAATTCAGCCATTTATCATCATGCAAAAAATGTTGTTTGCTTAAGTACTGATAAAGCAGCTTATCCAATTAACGCAATGGGTATGAGCAAAGCTATGATGGAAAAAGTAGCAGCTGCAGAAGCTAGAACAATGCCAGATGGAGGACCAACAATCTGTATAACTAGATATGGGAATGTAATGGGCTCAAGAGGATCAGTTATTCCTCTCTTCTACAAACAGATAGAAGAGGGAAAGCCTTTAACTATTACTGACCCTAATATGACTAGGTTCATGATGACCCTTGATGATGCAGTAGATTTGGTTTTGTTTGCATTTCAAAATGGGAAGCCTGGAGATCTGTTTGTACAGAAAGCTCCTGCTGCCACTATACAAACTCTAGCAGAAGCAGTATGTAAACAAAAAGGTACTCCTGTTGACATCAAACTAATAGGAACTAGGCATGGAGAGAAAAAGGCGGAAACATTAGTAACAAAAGAAGAGATGTTAAGGGCTATAGATATGGGTAATTACTTTAGGATTGCAATGGACGACAGGGATTTGAACTATGAAAAATACTTTGAAAAAGGAAGTGATAAGATAGACAAAATGGAGGAATATACTTCAGATAATACTGAAAGACTTGATGTTGATGGGATGCTCAAGCTCTTAATTAAAATGGGTGAAATAGAAGGATAATGAAAATATTACTACTAGGTTCAGATGGTATGTTAGGTCACGTAGTTAAGATTTACTTCTCTGAAAAGGGTGACGAGGTTTTATCAACAACTAGGCGAGAAGTGAATTCAGAATATTACTATGATGCAGATAAGAATATTGAAGGAATTGAAAAAATAATTGAGAGTAGTAAACCAGATGTTGTGATAAACTGCATAGGTATTCTTACTAAATTGGCTGAAGAAAGAAAACCTTTGGCAGTAAAAGTTAACAGCTATCTTCCACATTACCTTGATGAACTTTCTAGGAAATATGATTTTAAGTTTTTACATGTTAGTACTGATTGTGTTTTTGACGGAGTAGAAGGTGATTATACAGAAAAGAGTAAACCAAATGCTAATGATTTTTACGGTAGATCAAAAGCTCTGGGTGAAGTTATTAACGACAAAAATATTACTTTAAGGACTTCAATTGTAGGACCTGATCCCAATGAGAAAGGTGTGGGGCTTTTTAAGTGGTTTATGGATCAAGAGGGGGCAATAGGAGGATATGATAAAGTTCTTTGGACGGGTGTTACTACAGTATGGTTAGCAAGGTGCATGGATGTGGCTTTAGAGAACAATTTAACTGGTCTTCAACATTGTGTTAACAATGAAACAATTGATAAGTACAGTTTGCTCGTACTTTTCAAGAAGTATTTCGATAAAGATATAGAGATTAACCATAATCCAGAGGTGATCAGTGAAAAAACTTTAATAAGAACTTCAGAGAGTTTTGAATTCGATATACCAAGTTATGAAGAGATGGTAAGTGATATGCGAGATTGGGTGTTGGATCATCCCGATGTATATGAGCATCTGATTAGTCAGATGGGTAAAGATGCTAAGTAAATTTTTTACATAATTGACATGAAAGTAATGACAATTGTTGGTACAAGACCAGAGATTATCAAACTTGCTACTGTTATTCCAGAATTAGATAAATATACAGAGCATATTCTTGTTCACACAGGGCAGAACTATGACTATGAATTAAACGAAATATTCTTTGAAGGTATGGGTATTAGAAAACCAGATATCTTTATGAATGCGGCAGGAGAAACCCCAGCTGAAACTATTGGTAATGTCGTTAAGATTTCAGATGAACTATTCAAAGAACATAAGCCTGATGCTCTCCTAATATATGGTGATACAAATTCTTGTCTTTCTGTCATATCAGCAAAGAGAAACAAAATTCCTGTATTCCATATGGAAGCTGGAAATAGGTGTTTTGACCAGAGAGTTCCTGAAGAGATTAACAGAAAGATTGTTGATCATTTAAGTGATATTAATATGACTATTACAGAGCATGCTAGGAAGTATTTAATTGCTGAGGGTATACCAGCAGAAACAGTAATAAAGGTTGGTAGTAGTATGAAAGAGGTTCTTGCAGCGAACAAAGAGAGTATTGAGAAGAGTAATGTATTAAAAGATTTGAGTATTGAACCGAAGAAGTATTTTGTACTTAGTGCACATAGGGAGGAGAATTTGGATAATCCTAAGAATTTTAAATCTTTAGTAGATTCAGTCAATGCTGTGGCAGAGAGATATAAATTACCAATAATATTTTCTACACATCCAAGAACTCAAAAGAAGATTGATGCAGGGGAGATTAAATTTAATCCACTTGTGAAGATTATGAAGCCTTTAGGTTTTGCAGATTATATTAAACTCCAAGAGAATGCTTTTTGTGTTGTTTCAGATAGTGGTACTGTTACTGAGGAGTCTTCTTTGTTAGGGTTTCCTGCAATTACAATTAGAGAGGCACATGAGAGGCCAGAGGGTATGGATGAGGGTACTATTATTATGAGTGGTGTAGATAAGGAGGGTGTTCTAGATGCTATTAATACAGTTACATCACAGAATATTAGAATGAGAGTGGTAGATGATTATAATAATGATATTTTAGCTGCTAAGGTTGTTAGAATAATTTTAAGTTATACAGGATATATTAATAGGACTGTATGGAAGAGGTATTAAAGAAAATATATGTGAAGATTAACTTCCTGTTCAAAAAGCATTTTAAGAAAGATGTTTTAATTAATCAAATAGAGAAAGAGATTAAAGAAGAAAAGAAAAAGCTAGAAATTGAATATAAGGAAAAGAGAAAGAATTTAGAAAAGGAAAAAGAGAAGAAGTTTCTTGCTAACCATATTGATTTTAATCTTAATAGTTACAGATTGATTAGATATAAAGATAAACATCTTGGTCAAAGGTGTTTTATTATTGGCAATGGTCCTAGTTTAAAGGCAAAGGATTTGGAGAAGATTAAGGGAGAATTCTCGTTTGGGGCTAATATGATATATAAAATTTTCCCCAAAACGCATTGGAGACCAACTTACTATCTTGTGGAAGATCCTCTGGCTTACAGGAACAATCTTAAGGAGATAAAAAAAATAAAATGTCCAAAATTTGTTTCAGATATTGCCTTGGAGAGAATGAAATTACCACTTGTAAGAGAAGGTGTTAAATTCCTTGATTATTTGTACTACTGGGATACCTACCCGAAATTTCCTCCATTAACAGTAGATTTTACTCAGGAAGTATGGTGTATGTATAATGTCGGTCATATGATGATTAATGCAGCAATATATATGGGATTTAAAGAAATATATTTACTTGGAATGGATTTTAGTTATGACTTTTCGGGCCTGACTGAGACTAAAGTAATTGGAAAAAACGGAAAAGAGGAAATAAGATTTGTTGTAACGGGAAAAGTGGATAATCATTTTGCAAAAGGCTTACTAAAACTTGGGCAAGAAGTTTACATAGCTGATACTAAATATGCCCTTAAAGGTTTTGAAGTATTAGAAAAAGAATCAAAGAATCTTGGCATTAAGATATATAATGCTACACGTGGTGGCAAATTAGAAGTATTCGATAGAATAGATTTGGATACTATTTTTGAAAAGAAAAATGAAAAAAGAAAACAATAAAATAAAATTCGATTTTGATAATAAAGAGTCTCAGAAGTTATTTGAGGAATTTACTTTTTTGATAGCAGATATAACGAAATATGTTGAAAGCCAAGACGAACAGATTGTATTAATAGGAAAAGAATTGAATCAGGTTCAGAGTAATTATGATAAAACAAAAGAAGAATTAAATCAGGTTCAGAGTAATTATGATAAAACAAAAGAAGAATTAAATCAGGTTCAGAGTAATTATGATAAAACAAAAGAAGAATTAAGTGAATTACAGAATAAAGAGAAAGAATTGCTATCAAAATTAGAATTAACAAATAGTGGTAAATACATGGTAAAAGCAGTTGTTAAGAAATCGGTTTATCGTGTTAATAATAGTTTAGGAGATATCCCAAGAAAAGTAATAAATAAATTGAAGAATGTGTTTAAATGAAAATCCTGTATGTAAATGATAATGATTTAGCAGGAAGCAGATTTAATGGACATGATCTTCAAATTATGTTGAACAAGAAAAAAGGATATAGTGCAAAACAATTTGTAACAGCAAAAGTAGGGGATAGTGAAAATACTGTTCCAATGATTAAAACGAATGGTGGTTATTTCGTTAGAGAAAAATGCATGGATTTCCATAACAGGATATCTATGCAGTCTGTAATATATCCTTTCGGAGAAATAATTAGAGATTCTGAAGAATTTAAAGAGGCAGATATAGTCCATTACCACCTTATTTTCAACTACTTTATGTCTCTTTACTCATTTAAGAAATTAGCTCGATTGAAGCCCACGGTTTGGACCTTGCATGATCCTTGGGCACTAACTGGACATTGTGTACATCCTGTTGATTGTAAGGGCTGGCTAACAGGTTGTAACGATTGTCCATATCTAGATAGGTACTCTCCTTTAGAAGAAGATAATGCATCCTCTATATGGAAAATTAAGAAAGAGATTTATAAAGAGTTAGATATTGACATAGTAGTGGCTTCTCGGTGGATGTATGATTTAGTAAAAAAAAGTCCTTTAACTAAACACTTTGAAAGAATTCATTTAATACCATTTGGAATTGATTTGGAGCTATTTAAGAGGAGAAAAAATAGAAAGGAAATTCGGAAGAGGTTAGGAATTGGTAGGGATAATTTTGTCATTATGTTTAGACAGGCAAAGGAATGGAAAGGGATACCAGAGATTAAAGAGATGTTAAATAACCTTAACATTAAAAATCCAATTACCATATTAACAGTCGGAGGAAAAGGAATGATAGACGAGCAGAAAGATAGATATCAAGTTATTGAATATGATTGGGTAAATGATAACGAATTAATGGTAGAACTTTACTCTGCATCGGACTTGTTTTTAATGCCTTCTGTAGCTGAGGCCTTTGGAATGATGGCTATAGAGGCAATGGCTTGTTCTTTGCCAGTAATAGTTTTTGAAGGAACATCATTACCTAGTGTAACTTTTTCTCCTAAATGTGGTATAGCACTTAAGAGGGGAGATATAGATTCTTTTGTAAAGACTGTTGAAAGATTGGTTTCAAGCCCTAATGAGTGTATAGAAAGGGGAGAGATAGGTAGAAAATTGGCAGAAGACAATTATAATTTAGAAAGATATAATTCTGAGATTATTAAGCTTTACGATGAAATTATTAAAAGGAAAAAATCCGGGGAATGTAAAAATAATAATTAGTACTTTTAAAAAATGAAAAAAAAGAACGACACAGTTAATAGGAAGGAAAAAAACAATCAAACTAATGATATTAAAAGTATAGTATTTAAAGAGGGTATTTTAGAAGGAATAACTCTTTGTACAACTGAGAAATATCAAAAAGTAGCATATCCAAATGGAAATACTGATGTACAAATGATGAATGATATTTACTCATCTAACCCCTCGGGGAAGACAATTTTTGATGTTGGAACTTTTATAGGTGCTAGTTCTTTTGTATTTTCTAAATTCGTTGGGAAAACAGGTAAAGTGATAGGTTTCGAGCCGAATCCCTTTAATATGAATCGTATCTCTTTGAATAAGCAAAAAAATCCAGAATTAAGTAAAAACATTGTTATTTTTCCTTTTGCACTTGGAAAGGATGATGAGAATCTAAAAATGACACTTAGTTCCCAAATAGATACTGGTTTTAGTTCTACTTCTCGTTTGGAAGGTACCCATCCCAAGTTACACAATTCTGAATTACCAGAGGGTTTTGAAGAAATTTCTGTAGAAGTCAAGAAATTAGACACATTTCTTAAAGAAAACAAATTCAAACCGGACATTATAAAAGTAGATATTGAAGGAGCAGAGTATGACTTTTTACTTGGTGCTTTAGAAACCATAAGAAAATACAAACCTATTTTCTATATAGAGATTCATTCTGAGTATTGTGCAATTAGATGTTTTGAAATATTAAGATCGGAAGGATATTCTGTTACTATTATTAATGAAGAGCCTGATAACAGAATAATGATAAAGGCGAAATACATTGAAAGGTCTGAGAAAGTTTCTGATTCGACAATACTTTCTTCTGCATTGAGAAATCTTGATTCAACTTTCTTATTACTTACTTCTATGAATAAACAAATTGATGAAATAACGAAAAGTATCGAAATATATAAAAACAGAATTAAGGAATTGGAAGTTGATAACGAAAGAATTACAAGTTCAAGATACGAACTTGAGAATAAAATCAATGAATTGGAACGAGTCATTAGATTAATAGAGGGCAGTAATAGTTGGAAGATAACAAAACCAGTTCGATTAGTAATGAGTATTTTACGAAAAAATAAAATAAAAGATTAGCATCAATGATAAATCGACCTAAACCTTTGATTTCTGTAATAATACCTTGTTACAATCAAGGTAGATATCTTGATCAAGCTGTTCAATCGGTATTGGATCAAACATATAAGAATTTTGAAATTATAATAATAAATGATGGGTCTACGGATGAATATACCAACGAATTGCTTAAAAAATATAACAAACGAAACACAAAAGTCTACAAAACTCAAAATCAAGGCCTAGCAAGCACAAGGAATTATGGGTTTTCTTTATCTAAGGGTGAATTTGTTCAATTTCTTGATTCCGATGATTTTCTTGATCCAAATAAATTTAAGGATCAAATGAACATTTTTAACAAATATAAAGATCTTGATGTGTCTTATACAAACTACAAATATTATTATGACAATACAAAAGAATTCTCCGATTCAAGAATGGAAGACCTAATTGGAAAAAATCCTTTTGAAGATTTTGTTTATAAGTGGCAAAGGGGAATAAGTATTCCAATCCACTGTGCTATGTTTAAGAGAGAGATATTCAATGAAAACGGTCCCTTTGTCTCTGGATTTAAAGCAACTGAGGATTGGTTAATGTGGGTCGAAATTGCACATAAAGGATGTAAATTCCGATATCTCAATAGAGATTATGCTTTATATAGAATCCAATCAAATAGTATGACTAGGAACAAGAGTTTTATGTTGTATTGGGTCTCTAAAGCGATTTCGTATATTGAAAATAAATATATTTCTGATTCTGAGATTTCAAGATTCAATCAAGAGCAAGAGAACTATTTTAAAGAGTTAATAGACCTTTTTTTTATCAATGAATCCACTAACAGAATCCATATATTAGAAGAAGAGCTCGAGAAAGAGAAGAGAAAGTTTAGAATTATTAAAAATCTTTCACCCAGAATCAAGCATTTATTTGATTTAATCAGAAGGCAAGGGCTCTTAATAACGGGAAAAAATATTCTTTTACAAATTGTCGAAAAAACATTTTCTTTAGTTAAAAAAATAAAAAAATAAATTGGCTTATACAGAAAAAATGAAACAACCCTTCAACCCCAAAGTCTCAATAGTAATCCCAGTATATAATGGTAGTAACTATTTAAAAGAAGCAATAGATAGTGCCCTATCTCAAACCTATGACAATATAGAGGTAATAGTAGTAAATGATGGAAGTAATGATAATGGTAAAACAGATAAGATATGTAAAAGCTATGGAGATAAGATAAGATATTTTGTAAAAGAGAATGGAGGAGTAGCAACAGCCTTAAACAAAGGAATAGAAGAGATGAAGGGGGAATATTTCTCTTGGTTAAGTCATGATGATGTCTATTATCCCAATAAGGTAGAAGAACAAGTTAAGTGTTTAAATGAATTAACAAATAAAAATACAATAATCTATTCTGGTTTTGAGTTCATAGATGAGAATTCAGTATTAATCAAAACAGAAAATTTTTGGGAGATAAATAACAGAGAAAATCTAGAGAATCCTTATTATCCATTACTGAAGGCTGTACTTAATGGGTGTACACTTCTTATTCCTAAAAATTGTTTCAAGGAAACTGGCTTGTTTAATAAAGAATTGAAAGCCACACAAGATTATGATTTATGGTTTAAGATGTTTCCAAAGTATAAATTAGTTTTTTTGCCAAGAATTCTGATTAAATCTAGAAAACATTCAGAGCAAGGTTCTAAGAAAATCTCAACAGTAAAGGAAGAAGCAGATAAGTTATGGGTGTATATGATTGCCAATATCCCAGAAGGCCAATTATTAAAATTGTTTGGAACAAAACTAACTTTTTATAAAAGCTGTCTGTCTGTTTTGAAAAATGGTGGTTACATGGAAGCTCAAAAATATCTTTGTAATCTAATTGAAGATGAAGAAAAAAATCCAAAAGTCTCAATTATTATCCCTGTATATAATGGATCAAATTATCTTACAGAGGCTATTGATAGCGCTTTAAAACAAACATATAAAAATATTGAAATAATCGTTGTGAATGATGGTTCTTCTGACGACGGTGCTACGGAAAGAATAGCCATGAAGTACAAGAATAAAATAAAATATTTCAGTAAGCCAAATGGGGGAACTTCAACAGCGTTGAATGTTGGAATAAAGCATATGACAGGAGATTATTTTTCTTGGTTAAGTCATGATGATCAATACTATCCAAAAAAAATACAAAGACAAATAGAAGAACTTCGGAAATTGAAAGATAAGAATACGATAATGATGACAGATTTGGATGGGATTGATGAGAATTATAAGATGATATATAAAACTAGCTATATTAAACATATAGAAGCGTATCCCCCAAGAGAAAAATCTTTTCTGCATCCAATTATTTATAATCAAACGCATGGTTGTACTTTGTTAATTCCAAAAGCTTGTTTTGATGAAGTTGGATTATTTGATGAAAATGAAAAAGTTGCACAGGATTTTGAATTCTTTTATAGAGCATTTTCAAAATTTCCACACAAATTAATGCCAGAAATTCTTGTAACAGCAAGGGATTCTTCAAATAGGCAAGGTAGAAGAAGCAAGGCTAAAGGAAATGAGGAGTATAGTCGATTGTATATAAAGATGATTGAGAGTTTATCTGAAGAGGATTATAAGTTATTGGCTCCTTCGAAACTAGAATTTTACGAGGATATGATGTTTTTCTTTGATTCTGCAGGTTATACCTATGCTTGGGATTTTGTTAGTAATTTGTTAATAAAAAATTTGCAGATATCATCTTATGATTTAGTAGGAAATAAATTTAATGGACATGACTTGCATAAATATCTTCGAGAAAAGGGAATTTCTTCAAAACAAATGGTCTTGTATAAAGAATCCGATGACCCAAATACATTTCAGTTCGATTTTATGGCCAAAGATTCTTCAAAATATTTAATAATGCAAAAAGAATTTTTTAATACAGATATTGTTCACTTGCATTTAGTTCATAACATCCTTGATTTTAATTATCTCCCAATGATGACAAGGTTAAAGCCAACAGTAATAACCTTGCACGATCCGTTCTTCTTGTCTGGGCATTGTGTTCATCATTTTGATTGTGAAAAATGGCAAACCCATTGTCAAGATTGTCCTTACCTTGATTCTTTATTCCCTTTGGAGAAAGATTTTACGGCATTAAATTTTGAATTGAGAAGAAAAGCAGTATCTGAGTCAAATATATCTGTGATTGTGGCTTCAAAGTGGATGGAGGAAAAAGTTAAGAAATCTCCAATCTGGAAAGATAAAAAAGTATTCCTATTACCTTTCGGAGTAAATCAAGATTTATTCAAACCATCGGATACCAAAACAGTTCGAGAAGAGTTGGGTATTCCTAGAGATAATATTGTTATTATGTTCAGAGCTAATAATGATGTTTTCAAGGGTATAGAATTAATTAAAAAAGCTTTGAAGGAACTTAAATCAAAGAGAAAAATCACACTAATAACAGTTGATAAAAAAGAAATTCTGGACGAGTTTCGAGATAGGTTTGATATTAAGGAATATGGCTGGGTCAAAGATGATAATCTCCTAGCAAAACTATATCAATCAATCGATATTTTTCTAATGCCTTCAAAACAAGAGACATTTGGCTTGATGGCTGTAGAGGCGATGAGCTGTGGAAAAACAGTATTATCTATAAAGGGGGAGGGTACAGCTCTGCCAGGAGTCATTAACAGTCCAGAATGTGGCATCTGTGTGGAGGAGGAGAATTTCTCTAAAGAATTACAGAAGTTGATAATGAATCCAAAGGAATTATCAATGAGGGGTGAAAAATCTTTGAAATATGCTCGAAAATATTATTCAAAAGAAATATATATTGAGAAAATGATTGATATTTATAAGGAGGTAATGGGAAATCATAAATTAGATAAAGAATCAGAATTAATTATTTCCCAGTTTAGGGAATATCTGAGAGATGGAATAAATATTCCGATGAGTATAGGTTATTCTAATAATGGGTCTAAGAGAAGGATTAACAAGTATTGGAAAGAGAGTTCTTTCAGTAGAAAGATATATAGAACATTCATACCTTTAGAAGGAAGAAAAATCATTTCAAAAGTATTTCAAATTACCCTAAGGCAAGTGAAGAGATTTGTTCCTAAAGAAATTAAGGAAAGAATTAAAAGATGAAATAAATTGGATTCTAAATAGTTGATATGCAAAAAAGTAACTTTCACCCTAAAGTAAGTATAGTAATCCCAGTATATAATGGTAGTAACTATTTAGAGGAAGCAATAGATAGTGCCCTATCTCAAACATATGACAATGTGGAGGTAATAGTAGTAAATGATGGAAGTAATGATAATGGTAAAACAGATAAGATATGTAAAAGCTATGGAGATAAGATAAGATATTTTGTAAAAGAGAATGGAGGAGTAGCAACAGCCTTAAACAAAGGAATAGAAGAGATGAAGGGGGAATATTTCTCTTGGTTAAGTCATGATGATGTCTATTATCCCAATAAGGTAGAAGAACAAGTTAAGTGTTTAAATGAATTAACAAATAAAAATACAATAATCTATTCTGGGATAGAAATCATAGATGCAAGCGGTAGACATATAGAATCTATTAATTATTCAAAAAAATATAGAGAAGAAGATTTAAACAAATCTCTATTCCCATTTCTTCACTTAGCTCTCAATGGTTGTGCCATGTTGATCAGCAAACATCTTTTTTCTAAAGTGGGTGTATTTGATCAAGACAGACCAACAGTTCAGGATTATGATTTATGGTTTAGATTATTGAGGAACAACGAGATAAAACATGTAGGGAAAATCTTAGTTAAATCCCGTTCTCATTCTAAACAGGAAAGTAAAGAACTTCTTAAAGAACACGTAGATGAGTGTAACGAGTTTTGGTTAAATATATTTTCGGAAATTAAAGAGAGTGAAATTAATTTGTTGTATAAATCAAAAAAGTATTTTTATATTGATTTGTATCGTACTTTCAGAACATTAACCGCTTACGATAGAGTTATCAATTATTTGTTAAAAAACATGCTAGAAGAGTATCAAAAAGATATTCTTAAAACAGGAAGTAATGTAGAAAGTAGAGAAAAAATTTGTAAAGAAATTTCTTCTCAAATTATGGGGTCTGAAAAAATTAGTAAGGAAATAATTTCGGATCTAACAAAAGAGATAAAGAAAGAAAAGCCTCGTTTAGTTTTTTTTACTTACATGTGGCATGACAGAGGAGGATTAAACAGAGTAATTTCAAGAGTAACCTCATTGTTATCTCCTTATTATGAAGTATCTATACTATGCATGAAAGAACCGGGCAATGAAAACGGTTACCAAATAGACAGGAGAGTGAAATTTATTGAAATTGATCCATATCAATTTGAGCATTTGCCAATATTTCTTAAAATCTTTCAAACGGATATTTTCATTAGTTCAAATAACTGTCTAGTAAAACTTTTAAAGTTATACCCAATAATGGAAGATTTGGGGATAAAAGTAATAATGTGGAATCATGAACATTTTTTTGTTCCGTATTACGAAGATTCTTTAAATGAATCTGTGTTAGTAAGAGGGGATATCTTTAATAAGGTGAGTGTAGTTCTTTGGCTTACGGAGTTTAGTGCTCAATTGGGAAAGATTTTTAGTGATAGGGTTGGTGTTATGAAAAATCCTGTGAGTTTTAAAACTGATGAGAAATGGCTTAACAGAAGACAGAGTGCAACAATAATTTCTATTGCGAGATTTGATTCTCCACGGAAACATTTAGATTATCTTTTAGCAGTGTTCTCAAGAGTGTTAAAAAATTTACCAAATGCTAAATTAATTATTGTCGGAAAATATGATTTAGAAATGAAAACAGAAATCACACAAGGTAGAAGCTTTTCATCATTTATTTCGAGATTAAAAATTCCTAAAGAAAATATTGTTTTCACTGGCGAGGTAAAAGATATAAATAAATATTACAAACAAGCTTCTGTAAATCTAATGACATCAGAGAGAGAAGGATTTGGACTTACAATTCTAGAATCAGCCTCTTACGGAATCCCGTCTATAGTATTTGGAGGTGGGGGCATGGAGGATGTGCTAATTGACGAAGTTGAAGGTTATGTTGTTGAAGTCAAAAATGTTGAAGAAATGTCTCAAAAAATAATTGATCTGTTAAATGATGATGATAAATATGTGAAAATGAGTAAAGCTTCATTAAAAATGATTGATAGATACAGTGAGGAGGAAGTATCAAAAAATTGGAGAAAATTAATTGAAGGGTTATTACATTTGAACAGAGAAGATCTTAATATATTTATACAAGAAAATTTCTTTGAGAAAAATAAGAAAATTGATGAACAATATTTCAAAGATGTTGTTAACTTGTACGACGAGGCATTCAAAAAGAGTATTATGTTAGAAAAAAAATTCGTAGATTCACAGAAAAGCACTCTATTTAGGGATAGAATCAGAAGAAAAGTTCCATTTGGTATTCGTAAAATAGTTAAGAATACTTTGGTATTTATTAAGAATATTATTTTATTTATCCCCAAAAGAATTATTAGAAATGACAAATAACTTCCACCCCAAAGTCTCAATAGTAATCCCAGTCTACAATGGTAGTAACTATTTAAAAGAAGCAATAGACAGTGCCCTATCTCAAACATATAACAATATAGAGATAATAGTAGTAAATGATGGGAGTAATGATAATGGTAAAACAGATAAGATATGTAAGAGTTATGGAGATAAGATAAGATATTTTGTAAAAGAAAATGGAGGAGTAGCAACAGCCTTAAACAAAGGAATAGAAGAGATGAAGGGGGAATACTTCTCCTGGTTAAGTCATGATGACATATATTATCCCAATAAGATAGAAGAACAGATTAAAATTCTTGAAACATTAGAAGAAAAAAATGTAATTTTGTATATGGATTGGGAAAGTATAGATGAAAATGGAAAATTCATATCCAAAGATATATTAGATCACAAATTGTTAACTGAAAAACCTGAATATGCCCTATTACGAGGAAGGATAAATGGAATAACACTTCTCATACCTAAGAAAGCATTCAAGGAGTATGGTCTCTTTGATACTTCGCTAAGAACAACCCAAGACTATGATATGTGGATTAGAATGTTTCCTAAACACCAATTTGTTCACATACCCAAAATACTCACAAAAACAAGAATACACTCTAGCCAAGATACAGTAACCAATCCAAAAGTAATTTCAGAGGGAAATGAGCTTTGGACAAGGATGATTAAGTTAATACCAAAAGAACGAAGAATTGAACTTGAAGGAACAGAATATAACTTCCTTAAAGAGATGCTAAAACATTTAAGATACTCCCCATATGAAGATACAAAAGCTTTCCTTAAAAATGAGATGTCAAAATTCCCAGAGTACAATATCAGAGACACAAATTTTTCAGTAAAAGAAAGAACTCCAATATGGAAACTTCCTTCAAAAATAATTTATCTCTTTAAAACTCAAGGGATATTGATTACACTTAAGAAAGTAATAAAAAAAATATGCACATCATAATTGATACTACTACAACCCAAGATCAATTTGCTTTCGCTGGTGTAGGTCAATATACAAAAAATATTACACTCTCCTTACTAGGAAACTATCCTAATA
>ERZ795054.1518-NODE-1518-length-21667-cov-6.590274_pt1 | contig 21667 bp, 18 predicted proteins | sample MGYA00375138_ERZ795054 | MGnify/ENA primary metagenome ERZ795054 (study PRJEB30183, sample SAMN05720215) | anaerobic digester metagenome | isolation source: active sludge of municipal wastewater-treating anaerobic digesters | place: USA | collected 2014-12-23 ... | reverse complement strand
CCGGCTGCCGAGGCCCATCGTGAAGATCCGCCATCCGCCTCCCGGCCGTTCCGTCTCGGTCATCGGTCTCCTCTGTCGGTGCCTTCCGATCGTTCCCGGTTCCGCCCCGTCGTCTCTCCTGCCGCAAGGAGCGGACCATCGGTACGTCGGCCCGGTCCGCGGGCCGACCGTCCATCGTAGCGCCGGCCCGGCCTCGGGGTTGGAGGTCGCGCGCGGGCCTCCGTCACCCCGTCGCCCCGTCCGGGCTGCCGGGGCTAAGATGCCGGTCGCGGGAATCCCGATGAGACACCGAGCCGCTCTACCGCGCGGGGCGACGTCGCGCCTTCGAGCCGTCCTCGCCGCCGTCGTCGTCGCTGCCGCCGGCTGCGGTGGCGGCGACACGATGCCGGCCCCGCTCCCCTCGGGCACCCCGAGACCGCTCGGCGGGGCGAGCGCGCTCGAGCTCTTCCCCGCGCTCTCGCCCTCGGGCGACGAGCTCGCCTCGTCGGTGATGACGAACGGCAAGCTCGAGATCCACGTCCGCTCGCTCTCCGGCGGGCCGGGCCGCCCCCTCACCCGCGACGGCCGGAACAACGTCCAGCCCGCCTGGTCCCCCGACGGACGGCTCATCGCGTTCCATTCGAAGGACCGTGGGGGGATCTGGATCGTCCCGGCTTCCGGAGGCTCACCGCGCCTCCTCGCCAGCTTCGGCTCCCGGCCCTCCTTCTCCCCCGACGGCCGGCGCGTCGCGTTCCAGTCGACGCCGCTCACCGACGTCGCGGCGACGGCCGCGCCGGGGCTCGCTCCGTCGACGATCTGGGTCGTCGACGCGGCCGGGGGGGCGGCGCTCGCCGTGACGAACCCGGGGAGCCCGATCGGCGGCCACGGCGCGCCCGCCTGGTCGCCCGACGGCGACCGCATCTACTTCGTCACGTCCGAGCCGCGCCTCACGCAGGCGGAGATCTGGTCGGTGAAGCCCGACGGCAGCGACCTCGTGCGGCTCCACGCCGGAACGCGGATCTACGGAGTCTGCGTCCCGCGCGGAGCGAAGGCCCTCTGGTTCGGGGGCCAGGGAAAGGCCTCGCTCTACGCCCTTCACCGGATCTCCCTCGACGAGAGGGGTCGCACCGCCGTCGGCCCGGCCGAGGCGATGACGCCACCGGGCTCGGCCGTGCCGCACAGCCCGAGCTTCTCCGCGGACGGCTCCCGGCTGGCCTGGAGCGAGCTGACGACGACCGCGGCGATCTGGAGCCTTCCGCTCGACCCCGCGACCTCGCTCTCCGCCGGATCGCCCTCGCCGCTCACCGGCGGCGACGGCCGCGCGACGTGGCCCGTCTTCTCCCCGGACGGGAGCACCGTCGCGTTCGGGTGGGTCCCTCCGGGCGGGACGAACGACGTCTGGCTGATGGAGCCCGACGGGGCGAGCCAGCGACCCGTGGTCGAGAACCCGTCGATCGACTACGCGAGCGACTTCTTTCCGGACGGCCGCCGGCTCCTCTTCTTCTCGAACCGGGAGGGAGGAACGTTCGCTCCGTGGGAGCTCGAGATCGCGACGCGCACGTTCCGGCGCATCCCGGCCGACCTCCACGACGCCATCGCTCTGCGCCTCTCGCCCGACGGGAAGAGGATCGCCTACCACACGAAGCGCGACAGCATCACGATCAACGCCTGGGTCGTCGACCTCGCGACGCGGACCTCGCAGCAGCTGACGTTCGACCGCGAGTTCGTCGGCTACCCGTGCTGGTCCCCGGACGGCCGCGAGCTCGCCCTCGAGGTCCGGCGGGGAGACGACATCTTCATCGGCGTCATCCCGTCGGCGGGCGGCACTCCCGAGCTCCTGACCCAGAAGCGGGGGCTCTCCTGGGCATTCAGCTACTCGCCGGACGGCCGGCGGATCGCGTTCGCGGGCTACCGCGACGACACCTGGAACCTCTGGTGGATCGACCGGAACACGCGCGAGGAGCGACGCCTCACGGAGAACCTCCGGCTCGACGTCTACATCCGCTACCCCTCCTGGTCGCCGAAGGGCGACCGGATCCTCTACGAGCAGGCGGAGACGCGGGGAGAGGTCTTCCTCCTCGACGGCCGCGCGACGTCCGCGGCCCCGCGCTGAAGCCGCCGCGGGGGAGGCCTTGAAGCTCGAGTCGTTTCGGCGCCGGTTCTTCGAGCTCCTCCCGCGCTACGAGTGGGAGGGGACGCTCGGGCGCGGAGGGATCGGAGTCGTCTTCCGGGCGCTCGACCGCGAGCTCGGGGAGAGCGTCGCCATCAAGGTCCTCTCTCCGAACCTCGCGCGCGACGAGAACGCGCTCCTCGCCCGCTTCAAGCGCGAGGTCGCGCTCAACCGGAAGATCAAGCACCCGAACGTCGCCCGGATGTTCGACTACGGGATCGCGGGCGACTACCCGTTCATCACGATGGAGCTGATCGAGGGCGAGGACCTCTGGACGCTGATCGGGAGCCGGCAGCGGTTCTCCGCGGCCGAGGCGGTCCCGATCGTGCGGCAGATCGCGCGCGGCGTCGCCGCGATCCATCGGCTCGGCATCCTCCACCGCGACCTGAAGTCGCAGAACGTCCTCGTCGACCGGCACGGCGCCGCCGTCATCCTCGACTTCGGCCTCGCCCGCGGCTCGTTCGACCCGGGCCTCACGCTCGCCTCCGTCCTCCTCGGGACTCCCGAGTACATGTCCCCCGAGCAGGCGCTCGGCGACCCCCTCGACGAGCGGGCCGACCTCTACTCCATCGGCGTCATCGCCTGGGAGATGCTCTCCGGCCAGCTCCCGTTCGCCGGCGACTCCCCGGTCGCGACGGCGATGAAGCACGTCCACGAGCCGCTGCCGGACCTCCGGGAGCTGGCTCCCGGCCTGCCCGCGGACCTCTTCGCCGTCCTGATGCGGGTCCTGGCGAAGAAGCGGGAGGACCGCTTCCGATCGGCCCAGGAGCTGGACGACGCCCTTTCTCTCTGCGACACCGGCCCGGCCTCGCCGCTCCCCGAGGAGCGCCTCCTGCCGGAGGCGGAGGCGTTCCTCCGCGAGGTGGAGGTCGCCATCGACTCGATCATCCTGCCGCGCGAGGCGCGGCCCGCCTCGCGCGGCGACGCGCCGAAGACGCTCGTCTCGACGCGGACACGGCGCCGGCCGCCGGTCGTCCTCGTCGTCGAGGAGGACGTGCGCGGCCTCCTGAAGCTCGCGACGACCCTCTGCATGACCGGCTGCCGGACGCTCGAGGTCCGCAGCGCCGAGGAGGCCCTCGAGACCGCCCTCTCCCGCCAGGTGGATCTCGTCCTGATGAGCACGCGACTCCCGGGCATGGACGGGTTCGACGTCGCGCGAATCCTGAAGTCGATCCCGCGCGCCGCCCACATTCCCGTGCTCCTGCTGGCCCCGGGCCCCGACCGCGCCAAGCACGCGTTCGCCCTCCAGTCGGGCGCTGCGGACCTCCTGCCCGAGCCGGTCCCGCAGGCGCTTCTCGAGGAGCGGACGTGGGACCTCCTCCGTCGCCGCGGCTTCTCGCGCCCGAGCGAGAGCGGACCGGCCCGCGAGAAGGCCCCCCCGTCCCGTCCTCCCTCCCGTCCCGGCTCCCGTCCCTCTCCGCGCCCTTCGCCCCGCTCGCGCGAGCGCACCCGAAGTCGCAGCTGAGCGAAGGAGCCCCGTATCATCCGCGCCGTCGGGAGAGACTGATGAGCGACGCCCCGCGGATCCTCGCCCTCGCCGGAAGCCTGCGCGCCGGCTCGTACAACAGGCGCGTCCTCGCGGTGGCGGCCGACGGCGCCCGCGCCGCGGGAGCCGACGTGACGGGGATCGACCTGCGGGACTTTCCGCTCCCCGTCTACGACGCCGACCTGGAGTCGGCCTCGGGGCTCTCGGCGGCCGCCCTCGCGCTCAAGGAGCGCTTCCGCGCGGCCGAGGGGCTGCTCATCGCGAGCCCCGAGTACAACGCGGCGATCAGCGGGACGCTGAAGAACGTCCTCGACTGGGTCTCGCGCCCCGCCCCGGGGGAGAAGCCGCTCGCGTGCTTCAAGGGCAAGGTCGCCGCCCTCTGCTCCGCCTCGACGGGCGCGCTCGGCGGCATCCGCGGGCTCGCGTCGGTCCGCGTCGTCCTCGGGAACCTCGGCGTCGTCCTCCTCCCGGACCAGGTCGCCCTTCCGAAAGCCGCGGAGGCGTTCGACGCCGACGGCAACGTCGCCGACCCGGCCCGCAGGAAGTCCCTCATGGAGCTCGGGGCCGCCCTCGCGCGCGCCACCCGCGCCCTCAGGAGCCCGTCGTGACCGACACCCCCGCCTTCCAGGACCTCTACCCCGACCACTGGGCGCTCTGCTACGGCTGCGGCCGGCTCAACGAGCACGGCCTCAAGATCCGCAGCTTCTGGGACGGCGACGAGACCGTCGCGACGATCGTCCCGCGGCCGCACCACACCTCGGTCCCGGGCTTCGTCTACGGCGGCTTCATCGCCTCCGTCATCGACTGCCATTCGACCGGGAGCGCCGCCGCGGCCGCGCACCGTGCGGCCGGAGGCGACCCGGCGGTCGGCCCCTACCCGCGCTTCCTGACCGGGACGCTGAAGGTCGAATACCTGAAGCCGACCCCGATCGACGCCCCGGTCGAGCTTCGCTCCACGATCGTCGAGGTGAAGGAGCGCAAGGTCGTCCTCGCCACGTCGCTCTTCTCGAAGGGGGTCCTCTGCGCGCGCGGCGAGGCGATCCTCGTGAAGGTGCCGGAGACGTGGACGCCGAAGACCTGAGTCCCCGCGTCGCCGTCAACCTTCCGGCGGCGCGCACGTATCTTCGAGGTGACGGACCCGGTGAGAGGTTTGCCCCGCCTCCGGCGCGGCCGTACCACACGACAGGAGGATCGATGAATCGAGCCCGACGGATCGCGGCCCTCGCAGCCGCGCTCGCCCTTCTCGCAGCTCCGGCCGCCGCCCAGCAGACGGCCTACCAGGGCCATGGCGCCGACAGCGTCCCTCCGGAGGTCCTCGCGAAGTACGTCGCCCCCCCTCTCCCGTCGGAGCTCTCCCGGAAGATCCAGAACCTGATGGACGTCCGCGCTCCGAGCGGCGGCCGGCTCTCGCCCGACGGCGCACGCCTCTACTTCGGCTGGGCCGTGACCGGGACCGCCCAGGTCTGGCGCCTCGACGGCCCGAACACCTTCCCGATCCAGATGACGGGAGGCGAGGACCGCACGTCGCTCGCCGACGTCACCCCCGACGGGAAGACTCTGATCCTCTCGCGCGACCGCAAGGGCGAGGAGAACCCCGGCCTCTACCTGATGCCGGCGGACGGCGGCCCGATGAAGGTCGTCCAGCACCTCCCGAAGGTCCAGACCTCCTTCGCGTTCGTCAGCGAGGACGGGAAGTGGCTCTACTTCCGGTCGAACGACGTGAAGCCGAACTCGTACGCCATCTACCGGTACGAGCTCGCCACCGGGAAGAAGGAGACGGTCTTCGACGAGCCGGGCCTCTGGTTCGTCGCCGACCACAAGCCCGACGGACGGATCCTCCTCGTGAAGGCGACCGGCTCCATGACCTTCGAGTACTGGGAGTGGGACCCGGCAAAGAAGGCGAAGGCCCCGATGCTCGGGACCGAGAAGCCCGGCCGGTACACCGCCCAGTACGGCCCGAAGGAGGGCCAGCTCGTCGTCGTGACGCCCGAGTTCGGCGAGTTCCAGCGCGGCTACCTCTTCGAGGCGGGCAAGTGGACCCCCATCACCCCCGAGCTCCCCTGGGACGTGGACCGCGCCGGGATGGACGAGAAGAAGACGCGGGTCCTCTACACGGTCAACGAGGGGGGCTACTCGAAGGTCTTCGGCCTCGACGCGAAGACCTGGAAGCCGCTCGAGATGCCGAAGCTCCCGGCGGCCGACCACGCCACCTTCGGCTCGTCCACGCCGGACGGACGCTTCACCAGCTTCGCCGTCGGGACCCCGACCGCGCCTTCCCAGAGCTGGGTCTACGACTGGCGGGAGAAGAAGCTCGTGCAGTGGGTCGTCCCGAGCGCGCCCGAGGTCGACACGAAGTCGTTCGCGGTCGCGACGCTCGAGCACTACCCGGCTCGCGACGGGACGAAGATCCCGGCCTTCGTCCGCCGGCCGAAGTCCTGCGACCCCGCTCCGTGCCCGGTCGTCGTCCTGTTCCACGGCGGCCCCGAGGGGCAGGCGACTCCCGGCTTCTCCCCGATGGCCCAGCTCTGGGTCGACGAGGGGTACGTCCTCGTCGAGCCGAACGTCCGCGGGAGCGAGGGCTACGGGAAGACCTGGCTCGACGCCGACAACGGCCCGAAGAGGCTGGACGTCCTGAGCGACATCGAGGACGCGGCGCTCTGGGCCCGGAAGGCCTTCGCCGTCGACGGCAAGGCTCCGAAGCTGGGCGTCATGGGCGGCAGCTACGGCGGCTACGCCACTCTCATCGCGATGACGAAGTACGCCGGGGCCTACGACGCCGGCGTCTCGAACGTCGGCATCTCGAGCCTCGTCTCGTTCCTCCAGAACACCGCACCGTACCGCCGCATCCTCCGGGCCTCCGAGTACGGCGACCTCGAGAAGGACCGGGAGGCCCTCGAGAAGCTCTCGGCCGTCACGTACATCGACAGGCTGAAGGACCCGCTCCTCCTCATCCAGGGCGCCACCGACCCGCGCGTCCCGGTGGGCGAAGCAATCCAGATGTACGAGGCGACGACGAAGCGGGGCGTCCCGACCGGCCTCATCATCTTCCCCGACGAGGGACACGGCGCGCAGAAGCGCGAGAACCGGGTCCTGCAGACGGGGCACACCATCCAGTGGTTCGACAGGCACCTGAAGGGGAAGGGCGCGGACGCGAAGTAGGCCCCTCCTCCCATGGATTTCGGAAGGCCCCGGGGCTCGCGCCCCGGGGCCTTCCTTCTTTCCGGCCCGGCGCCGTCCTCGCGGCTCCCTCCAGGAACCCGGCGGCCCTCCTCCCCGTAACATTCCGGTGCACACCGGACGAACCTGAAGGAGGACCGATGCCCGCCTCTCGCCGTTTCTCCCCTCTCGCCGCGTTGCTCCTCGCCCTCCCCGCCCTCGGCGAGCCGCAGACCGCCTACAAGGGCCACGGCGCCGACAGCGTCCCCGCCGAGGTGATCGCGCGGTACGCGCCGAAGCCGCTCCCGCCCGACCTCGCCCGCCGGATCCAGTCGATGATGGACGTCCGCGCGCCCGGGATGGGGATCGTCTCGCCCGACGGCTCGAAGCTCTTCTTCGGATGGTCCGTCACCGGGACCTCCCAGGTCTGGCGGCTCGACGGCCCGAACACCTTCCCCGTCCAGCTCACGGGCGGCGAGGATCGGACGACGGTCGTCGACGTCTTTCCGGACGGGAAGACCTTGGTCCTTCAGCGCGACCGGAAGGGAGAGGAGAACCCCGGCCTCTACCTGATGCCGGCCGCCGGCGGACCGCTCACCTCGATCCAGCATCTCCCGGGGATCCAGACCTTCCACCAGTTCGTCAGCCCGGACGGCGCGTGGGTCTACTTCGCGTCGAACGACGTCAAGCCCGACTCCTACGCCGTCTACCGCTGGAACGTCGCGACGCGGCAGAGGGAGGCCCTCGTCACCGAGCCGGGCCTCTGGAGCGTCTCCGACCACCGTCCCGACGGGACCCTCCTCCTCGCGAAGTGGACCGGATCGCTCACCTCGGAGTACTGGGAGTGGTCGCCCTCGACCCGGAAGCTGACGCCCCTCCTCGGCCAGGACAGGCCCGAGGAGTACACGGCCGTCTACGGCGCCGCGCCGGGGCAGCTCCTCGTCCTGACGCCGAAGCTCGGTGAGTTCCGCCGGCTCTGCCGCTGGGAGAAGGGAGCGCTGACGCCCCTGACCGGCGACCTCTCGTGGGACGTCTCCGGCTTCAGCCTCGACGAGGCGAAGACGCGCGTCCTCTACACGGTCAACGAAGCCGGCTACACGAAGCTCTTCGTCCTCGACGCGAAGACGTTCCAGCCGGTCCGCCTCCCGAAGCTCCCCGAGGGGGCGGACCACGTCTACGCCGGCGCCTCGACCCGCGACGGGCGCTTCACGACGTTCGGCGTCGAGACCGCCACCGCGCCGCGCACCTCGTACGTCTACGACTGGCAGAGCGGCGCCCTCACCCGCTGGGTCGTCCCGAGCGCCCCGGAGATCGACACGACGACCTTCGCCGCCGCGACGCTCGAGCACTACCCGGCCCGCGACGGGACGAAGATCCCGGCGTTCGTCCGCCGGCCGAAGAGCTGCGACCCCGCCCCTTGTCCGGTCGTCGTCGAGTTCCACGGCGGACCGGAGGGGCAGGCCCAGCCCGGCTTCTCGACCTGGGCGCAGGCCTTCGTCGACGCCGGATTCGTCTTCGTCGAGCCGAACGTCCGCGGCAGCGACGGCTACGGGCGGACCTGGCTCGACGCCGACAACGGCCGGAAGCGCCTCGACGTCTGGACCGACATCGAGGACGCCGCGACCTGGGCCCGGAAGGCGTTCGCGGCGAACGGGAAGGAGCCGAGAGTCGGCGTGACGGGCGGCAGCTACGGCGGCTACGCCACGCTCGTCGCGATGACGAAGTTCGCCGGGGCCTACGACGCGGGAGCCTCCATCGTCGGCATCTCGAACCTCCTCACGTTCCTCGAGAACACCGCCCCCTACCGCCGCATCCTGCGAACGACCGAGTACGGCGACCCCGAGAAGGACCGGGAGGCGCTCCTCGAGCTCTCGGCGACGACGCACCTCGCGAAGCTGAAGGCGCCGCTCCAGATCCAGCAGGGGGCGACCGACCCGCGCGTCCCGGTGGGCGAGGCGATCCAGATGTACGAGGCGGCGCAGAAGACCGGTGTGCCGACGGAGCTGATCGTCTACGCCGACGAAGGCCACGGCGCCGGCAAGCGCGACAACCAGGTCCTCATGCTCGGCCACGCCCTCCGCTTCCTCGAAACCCACCTGAAGGGCACGCCGGCGAAGTAGCTCGGCGACCACCCCGGGCCCCTCCCGCTGGAGCCGCCGGGAGGGGCCCGACATGAGGGGTCCGACATGAGGGGTCTGGTCTACACTCTACACTCTGCTCATCGCAGAGTGTAGAGTGTAGACCAGACCCCTTCTCGCTCGACCCCTTCTCGCTCGAGGCCCCTCGGGTCCAGATTGGCTGGCCCAATCGCCCTCCGAATGGCTCTTGAAAACGAAAATGGATGACTCATACTGTCATTCGGATCAGGCCAATCTGAAGATTGGTCCGTAAGAAAGACTTGAAGGGAGGCGGAGCGTGGACATCCGGATCGATCGCCAGAGCGCCGTCCCCGTCTACCTCCAGATCCGGGGCGGCATTCGCGACCTGATCCTCTCCGGGCGCCTCCCCGACGGCTTCCGGCTCCCGCCCGAGCGGACGCTCGCGAAGGCGCTCGGCGTCAACCGGACGACGATCCTCTCCGCCTACCGGGAGCTGAAGACCGACGGCCTCGTCGAGGCGCACGTCGGGCGCGGCACCGAGGTCGCGTCGCAGCAGGTGCTGAGGAGCGAAGCGGAGCCGGCCGGACCGCTCCCATGGCGGCAGCTCGCCCGCGACGGGGGCGTGCGCGAGCCCGACCCCCTCGTCCGCGACGTCCTCGCGCTGACCGAGCGGCACGACGTCATCAGCCTCCAGGCCGGGCTTCCCGCGGCCGAGCTCCTCCCGCTCGCCGAGCTCCGGCGCGTACAGGAGGAGATCCTCGTCCGCAAGGGGCCCGAGGCGCTGCTTCACAGCCCGACGGAAGGAGTGACGGCGTTTCGCGAGGCGCTCTGCCGCCACATGGTCCCGCGCGGCATCCGGACGAGCCCCGAGGAGGTCCTCGTCACGTCGGGCTCTCAGCAGGGGCTCGACCTCGTCGCGCGCACACTCCTCTCCCCCGGCGACCTCGTCGTCGTCGAGGAGCCGTCCTACTTCGGGGCGCTCGAGGCGTTCCGCTCCGCGCGCGTCCGCCTCCTCGGCGTGCCCGTGGACGCCGAGGGGATGCGGACGGACATCCTCGAAGCGCTCCTGGCCCGCCAGAAGCCCCGCCTCGTCTACACGCTCCCGACGTTCCAGAACCCGTCGGGGGCCGTCCTCTCGCCCGCGCGACGGCGCCACCTCCTGGAGCTCTCGTGGCGCCACCAGGTGCCGGTCCTCGAGGACGACACCTACTCCGACCTCCGCTACGAGGGTTCGCCGCTCCCGTCGCTGAAGGCGCTCGACCCTTACGGGCACGTGATCCACCTCAGCTCCTTCTCGAAGGTCCTCTTCCCGGGCCTCCGCCTCGGCTGGATCGCCGCTCCGCGGCCGCTCGTCCGCCAGCTGGCGCTCGTGAAGCAGACGGTCGACCTCCACTCCGGCACGCTGGGGCAGTGGATCGTCGAGGGGTTCCTCTCTTCCGGGCTCCTGTCGGCCCACCTCGCCCGGGTCCGCGCCGCATACAGGCGGAGGCGCGACGTCCTCCTCGAGGCGCTCGCGGCCGAGGCGGTCCCCGGGCTCTCCTGGAGCCGCCCGGAGGGAGGCTTCTACCTCTGGTGCCGGCTGCCGGACGACGTCTCGCCGGCGAGCCTCGTCGCCCACGCCGCGGCCGAGCGGGTCGCCTACCTCCCGGGGGCGGCCTCGTTCGTGGAGGAGCCGTCCGAGAGCTCGATCCGCCTCAACTTCACGTTCGCCCCCGAGGACGACCTGCGCGAGGGGGCGCGGCGCCTCGGGAGCGCGCTCCGCGCCGCGCAGGCCGAGCCGCGCCGGCCGAGCCGCGCCGTGGTGGGCACGCCGCCCATCGTCTGAGCTTCATTCAAACGCCGGGGGCCGCGAGGCCGGCGGCGACAAGGGGGACCCCATGACGACCCGATTCGCACGACGGATGGAAGCCCTGAAGGCCTCCGAGATCCGCGAGATCCTGAAGGTGACGCAGCGGCCCGAGGTGATCTCGTTCGCCGGCGGGCTGCCGGCGCCCGAGCTCTTTCCCGTGAGGCGCCTCGCCGCCGCGACGCAGGAGGTCTTCGAGGAGGAGGGGACGCGCGCCCTCCAGTACTCGACGACGGAGGGGCACCCGCCGCTCCGCCGGAAGATCGCGGAGAGGATGAACGCGAGCTGGGGGGCGCAGGTGACGCCCGAGCAGGTCCTCGTCACCTCGGGCTCGCAGCAGGGGCTCGACCTCACCGGCAAGCTCTTCCTCGACGAGGGCGACGTCGTCCTCTGCGAGAGCCCGACCTACCTCGGCGCCCTCTCGGCCTGGAACGTGATGCGCCCGCGCTGGGTCGAGGTCGCGACCGACGACGACGGGATGGACCCGGCCGCCCTCGAGTCGAAGCTCCGCGCTCACCCCAACGCGAAGGCGATCTACGTCATCCCGACGTTCCAGAACCCCTCGGGGCGAACCTGGTCGCTCGAGCGGCGCCGGCGCTTCATGGAGGTCGTCGAGCGCCACGACGTCTGGGTGGTCGAGGACAACCCCTACGGCGAGCTGCGGCTCGAGGGAGAGTCCGTCCCGTCGCTGAAGTCGTTCGACACGAAGGGGCGCGTCGTCGCCCTCGGCACGTTCTCGAAAGTCTTCTGCCCGGGCCTCCGAATCGCCTGGGTCGCCGCCGACCTCTCCGTCATCGAGAAGCTCGTCATCCTCAAGCAGGGGGCCGACCTCCAGACGGCGACGCTCTCCCAGCTCCAGGTGAACCGCTACCTCGAGGAGAACGACCTCGACGCCGACATCGCGAAGATCATTCCCGTCTACCGGGAGCGGCGCGACGCGATGCTCTCCGCGCTCGAGCAGGAGATGCCCCCCGGCGTCCGCTGGACGCGTCCCCAGGGCGGCCTCTTCCTCTGGATGACGCTCCCCGCGAACCTGAACGCCCGGACGCTCCTCGACGAGTGCGTGCGGCAGAACGTCGCCTTCGTACCCGGCGGCGCGTTCTTCCCGAACGGCGGGAACGAGAACACCCTTCGGCTGAACTACTCGAACATGCCGATCGAGCGGATCCGCGAGGGCGTGAAGCGCCTGGCGGCTTCCGTCGCGAAGGAGATGGAGCGGGCCGGCGTCCTCGAGGAGGTCCCGGCGACGCCCTGACGGCTCCCGCTCCGACGATCGAAGGCGCTCCCCCGGCTCGCCGGCGGGGCGCCTTCGCCTTTCGCCCCCTCCGGCTGAAGTAGGATGCCCTGCCCGCCGTCCCGCAGGGCGCGGGCGAGACTCTCCATGCACCGCAAGATCCTCTCGCTCGCTGCCGTACTCGCCGCCCTCGTCGCCTCCGTGCCCCGCGCGGAGGCTCAGGGCTCCCTCATCCTCGCCACGACGACGAGCACCCAGGACAGCGGCCTCCTCGACGACCTCCTTCCCCGCTTCGAGAAGGCGACGGGGATCCGCGTGAAGACGATCGCCGTCGGCTCGGGCGAGGCGCTCGCGATGGGGCGCCGCGGCGACGCCGACGTCCTCCTCGTCCACTCGAAGGCGGCCGAGGACGAGTTCCTGGCCGGCGGCTTCGGCGTGCTCCGGCTCGACGTCATGTACAACGACTTCATCCTCCTCGGGCCTCCGCCGGACCCGGCTGGCGTTCGCGGGCTCCGCGCCCTCGACGCGATGAGGCGCCTCGCGGAGAAGGGCGCGCTCTTCGCCTCGCGCGACGACCGCTCCGGAACGCACGCGCGCGAGCTCGAGCTCTGGAAGCAGGCCGGGGTCGACCCGACGGGACAGAGCTGGTACGTCGCGACCGGCCAGGGAATGGGCGAGACGGCGCGAATCGCCTCGGAGAAGAGGGCGTACACGCTCGCGGACCGCGGGACCTACCTCTCCCTCCGGAGGACGCTCGACCTCGCGGTCCTCGTCGAGGGGGACGCGACGCTCCGCAACTCCTACCGCGTCCTCGTCGTCAGCCCGGTGAAGCACCCGCAGGTCCGCGCCGCCGCGGCCCGGCGCTTCGCCGAATGGCTCGTCTCGGAGGAGGCGCAGCGAGCGATCGGCGCGTTCGGGAGGGAGCGGTTCGGCCAGCCGCTCTTCGTCCCCGACGCGAAGAAGGGATGACGGCCCCTCTCGCGTCGCTCGGCGCGCTCCTCCCGGCGCCGGGAGAGCTCGCGGGGATCATCCTCCTCTCGCTCTTCGTCTCCGGGGTCGCGATCGTCGTCTCGATGCTCGTCGGCGTGCCGGCCGGGATCTTCCTCGGGCTCCACCGCTTTCCGGGACGCTCCTTTCTCGTCACGCTCGTGAACACGGGAATGGGTCTCCCGCCCGTCGTCGTCGGCCTCGGGGTCTTCCTCCTCCTCGCCCGCTCCGGTCCGTTCGGCGGCCTCGACCTCCTCTACACCCCGTGGGCGATGGTCCTCGCGCAGGTCGTCATCGCCACTCCCCTCGTCGTCGGGATCACGCTCGCGGCGATCCAGGGGCTCGACGAGCGCCTCCACCTCCAGATCCTCTCGCTCGGCGCCTCCCGGGCGCAGCTCTACCTGAAGCTCGTGAAGGAGGCGCGGCTCTCTCTCGTCGCCGCGCTCGCCGCCGGATTCGGGTCGATCATCTCGGAGGTCGGCGCCGTGATGATGGTCGGCGGGAACATCAAGGGGCAGACGCGCGTCATGACGACGGCGATCGTCCTCGAGACGCGACAGGGGGAGTTCGCGAACGCGATCGTCCTCGGCGTCATCCTCCTGGCGCTCGCCCTCGGCATCAACTGGCTCTTCACCGCGGTCCAGCAGAGGCGCCGGGCGTGAGCCTCCTGGCGCTCGCCGGCGTCGAGGTCGCCCGCGACGGGAAGGCGATCCTCTCGCTCGAGGGGCTCGACGTGCGCGCGGGGGAGCTCCTCGCCCTCCTCGGCCCGACGGGCGCCGGCAAGAGCACGCTCCTGCGTGTCCTCCATCTCCTCGAGAGGCCCGCCGCCGGCACGGTCGCCTGGCGCGGCGCGCCGGTTCCCTGGCCGGCGCCGCTCGACCTGCGCCGCCGGATCGCGATGGCCTTCCAGGACCCGCTCCTCTTCTCCGGTTCGACGCTCGAGAACGTCCTGTACGGCCTCTCGCTCCGCGGCGAAACGGGGGTCGCCGCCCGCGAGAAGGCGACGGAGGCCCTCCGGCTCCTCCACGTCGACCACCTCGCCGAGCGGCGGGCGCGGACGCTCTCGGGGGGCGAGGCGCAGCGCACCGCGCTCGCCCGGGCTCTCGTCCTCCGGCCGGAGCTCCTCCTCCTCGACGAGCCGTTCGCCGCGCTCGACGCGCCGATCCGCAGGCACCTCCTCGAGGAGCTGACGCAGGTCGTGAAGGCGCACGGGATCACCTGCGTCTACGTGACGCACGAGCAGGGGGAGGCCTTCTCCGTCGCCGACCGGATCGCCGTCCTGCGCCGCGGGAGGCTCCTCCAGGCGGGGACGCCCGAGGAGGTCCTCCTCCGGCCGGCGAGCCGCGCCGTCGCCCGCTTCATGCAGACCGGGAACATCCTCTCCGGCGTCGTGACGCGCCGGAGCGAGGCCCTTTCCGAGGTGGCCGTCGGAGCGTGCGTCCTCTTCTCCCGCACGGTCCTTCCCGAAGGGACCACCGTCGACGCCTGCGTGAGGCGCGAGGAGGTCCTCGTCGAAGCGCCCGGAGACGCCGCCCCGGCGCCCGGGCTCAACCGCTTCCGCGGCACCGTCGCGACCGTCTTCGACCACGGCTCCACGATGCAGCTGAAGATCGACGCCGGCTTCTCCGAGGGACCGCTCCAGGCCCTCATCACGCGGCGCGTCGCCCACGACCTCGCCCCGAGACCCGGCCTGCCCGTCGAGGCGACGTTCTCCGCCGCGTCCGTCCACCTCATCCCCCGCGAAGGGAGATCCGATGACGACCTGTAGCGACGCGCTCCGCCTCATCCTCGACTCCGTCGTCCCGCTTCCCGCGCGGCCCACGCCGCTCTTCGACGCCCTCGGTCTCGTCCTCGCCGAGAGGGTCATCTCGCCGGAGACCGTTCCGCCGTTCACGAACTCGGCGATGGACGGCTACGCCGTCCGCGCCGACGACCTTTCCTCCGCGATGGCCGCGTCTCCGGCCCTCCTCGACGTCCTCGCCGACCTCCCCGCCGGGAGCGTCGCGACGCACGAGGTGGCGCCCGGGACCGCGATCCGGATCATGACGGGCGCGCCGCTCCCGGCCGACGCCGACAGCGTCGTCCCCGTCGAGGCGACGACTTCGGAAGGGAGCCGCGTGAGGATCACGGCCCCCGTGAAGCGGGGCGCGAACGTCCGCCTCGCCGGAGAGGACCTCCGCGAGGGCGAGGAGCTCCTCCCGTCCGGCTTCGCCCTCACGCCCGCGGCGCTCGGGATACTCGCCTCCGTCGGGCTCGCCCAGGCGCCCGTCCGCCCGCGCGTCCGCGTCGCGATCCTGACGACGGGCGACGAGCTCGTCGACGCGTCGGCGAGGCCCGGTCCGGGACAGATCCGCGACTCGAACGTCCAGACGATGTGCGGGCAGGCCGCGGCGTTCGGCGCGGTACCCATCCCGATCCCGCGCGTCCCCGACACGCGCGAGGCGGTGACCGCCGCGCTGAACCGCGCCCGTGCCGAGGCCGACGTCGTCGTGACGAACGGCGGGATCTCCGTCGGCGACTACGACTTCATCAAGGCGGTCCTCGGCGACTTCGGGGCGCGCGAGGTCTTCTGGAAAGTGAAGCAGAAGCCGGGCGGCCCGCTCGGCTTCTGGCTCTGGGACGGAACGCCCGTCTTCGGCATCCCCGGAAACACCGTCGCCGCAATGGTCTGCATGGAGGAGTACGTCAGGCCCGCGCTCCGGAAGATGATGGGGCACGGCCGGCTCCTCCGGCCCGAGGTGACGGCCGTCTTCGAGGGGGAGTTCCGGAAGAGCGCCCCGGACGGCAAGGTCCACCTCATCCGCGTTCGCGCCCGCCGCGAGGGCGATCGCGTCGTCGTCTCCCCCTCCGGCCCCCAGGGCTCCGGCATCCTCTCGTCGATGCTCCGGTCGAACGCCCTCGCCCTCGTCCCCGCCGACGCCCTCGCCCTGAGGGCGGGCGACGAGGTCCTCGTCCACCTCATCGAGGAGCCCGAAGACCGCTGAGAGAGACCGGGGTCGAAGCCGGGGCCGTCAGGGCACGGTCAGGATTCGGATCTCGGAGACGTTCCTCACCGAGCGGTCGACGAAGAAGTCGCCGCGCACGACGGACTTCAGGCGCCCCGACTTCCGAAGGAGGGGCTTGCCGCCCTCGGTGTCGACGAGGACGCCGTTCTCCGGGAGGTGCGACAGGAGGAGCTCCCCGCCGGAATAGAGCGACCGGTAGCCGTCGCTCCCCGTGACGACGACGAAGAGGAGACCGGGGTCGGTCCCGGCAGGCAGCGCCTGTCGCAGGAGCGCCGCGAGGCTCGCTCCCGCAAACCGGCTCCGCCCGCGGTAGCCGCGCCCGAGGCCGATCGCCTCGGCCTCGCCGGCGACGCGCGGAAGCGACCTCGTCGCCTTCGCGGACAGGGGTGTCGACTTCCCGTTCGGAAGGACGAGGCGCGGCGCCTCGACCCACGGGTTCTTCAGGTCCTTCTTCCTCGGCGGCGCGGGGAAGCCCGCCTGCCTCACCTCGATCGAGACGACGTCCTCGACGAAGCGCCGTCCCGTCGCGTCGCGAGTCGGGACGAGGCAGGTCCCGCGCGGGACGTCGATCTTCGAGAGCTTCCCTCCGTCGTGGCACGCGGTGCAGCTCGACACGTCGAGGCTCGCGCGCGCGTCGGGGCCGAGCCAGGCCCCGGAGGCGAAGACCGCGTCCGCGACGGGCTCGTGGTGGTGCGGCATGAACGGACGGAGCCGGTCCGCGAGGACCGCCGCGCCGGAGTCGCCCGCGAGGAAGAGCTCGCCCCAGGAGAAGACGGCCTTCGTCCCGTCGCGGCCCGTCACGACGACGGCCAGGTCGAGCGGTCGGTCGAAGTTGTCGTCCATCGACTTGGCGACCTCGGCCCTATCGAGGAGCTCCCTCAGCGCGACCGCGTCGGCCTCGACCGTCGCCCGGTAGACGCCCCCCGGCCCCGACAGCTTCACGTGGAGCCTCTGCCGCGGGAGACCGGCGAGCGACGCGGCGTCGAGGAGCTGCGACTTCTTCACCGAGCCGGTCAGCGCAATCCCGTCCGCGGCGCCCTCCCCCCCGGCGGGGAACGCCACGAACGCGGCGAGGAGAACGGCGAGCGAGAAGGCGGCGGGGAGCAGTTTCGGACGGCTCACGGGGTTCCTCCTTCGATACGACACCGCCTCGCGGCCGGTCGCGTACGGATCGACGGGGTCAGGCGTGAAATCGTGTATTGTCGTCGACGTCACACGATTTCACGCCTGACCCCTATCCCCCGCTGATGAGGTGGACGACCTTGACGTCGGCGCCGGCGGGGACCGGCGCCTCGTCGTACGACCCGCGCGGGACGAGCGCACCGTTCACGGTGACGATGATGAGCTTGAAGACGTAGTTCTTCGCCCTCAGCACGTCGCGGACGGTCATCCCCTCGAACCAGTCGAGCGGGTCGCCGTTCACGACGAGCCGGGTGCCCCGGTCCGCCTCGGCCCCCGGGGCGCCCGGCTTCGGGTCCACCGGCTCAGCCCCCGTGCTGCTTCACGAGCTCGACGAGCTCGGGGAGGTCGATGCCGAGCTTCTTCAGCGTCTCGACGGTCGGGACGCCGTCCGTCGTCCAGCCGCGGCGCTTGTAGACGGCGTCGCAGAGCTTCGCGTAGCGGTCCTCGCGGTACTTCCGCGTGATCGCGATCTTCTCCTCGGTCGTCCTCCCCTCCGGGTCGACGCCGATCTCCTCGCGCATCTGCTTGTCGTAGCGCTCGGCCCGCGACTCGTACTCCTCGACCGTCACCGGGCCGACGGAGCGGTACGGCGGCCAGTCGTGCTCGCGCTTCCCGTACCCGCGCCTCAGGTTGAAGACCCTCTGGAAGTTGTAGACCTTCTCCGACTGCTCGATGATCTTCTCCTTCGTGACCTCGATGCCGGTCACGCCGGAGGCGATCTCGCAGTAGTTGTGGACGTGCTCGGGCACCTTGGCCGGCTCGGGCTGCTCGGCGTTGTTCGCCGGCTCGATGTCGTTCCAGGGGAGCTTGCAGAGCCCGTTCAGGCCGAACCACGTCCGGAAGAGCGGGAAGTAATGAAGCGCCTCCGCCTTGTCCTCGAAGGTCGGGAGGTGCTTGTTCACCATGTCCATGAAGATGAGCCAGGCCTCGTCGTGCTGGGGTCCCTTGTTCGTCAGGGCGTAGCCCCCCTGCTGCGCGAGCGACTCCTTCGACTGGTACTGCGAGTACTCGAGCCCCTTGACCTCCATGCCGATGTCGTTCATCAGCTTCGGGTCGCCCCAGCCGTTCTCCGCGAAGATCCGCTTCATCTGGCGGATCCCCTTCCCCGCGATGACGCCGAAGCCCTCGCCGCGCGCCATCTGGTGGAGCATCTCCATCTGCGCCTCGGCGTTCCCCCAGGTCAGGTCGAGGCCGCCCGTCCGCTCCGCGTTCAGGATGCCGCGCTGCCAGCACTCCATGACGAACGCGCAGAGCGTTCCGTAGGAGATCGTGTCGACGCCGTAGGTGTCGCAGTAGAAGTTCGACTCGAGGAGCCAGTCGGGGTCGAAGATGCCGCAGTTCGCGGCGAGGCCGGCGGCGTTCTCGTACTCGGGGCCGTCGACGGTGACGACGTCGCCCTTGTACGGTCCCGTCTTCACGACGTGCCCGTCGGCCCCCTTCGAGCACGACATCGTGCAGCCGTACCAGCAGCCGTCGGGGATCCCCTGCGTGAAGCGCTTGTCCCAGACCCACGAGGCGATGTTCTTCGTGTCGGGGTGGTTGCCGTACTGGAAGTTCTTGACCGGGAGGAGGTCGTAGGCGTCCATCACCTCGACGAGGTGGGCCGTCCCCTGGCGCCGCATGTTGCACTGCTGGGCGTCGAGGTCGTGGATCTCCTTGTTGATGACGCTCCCGACCTTCTGGATCCGCGCCCGGTCGGCGACGTGGTTCAGGTCGGCCTTGATGACCGGCCCGCGGACGACGAGGGCCTTGAGCCTCTTGTCGCGGAAGACCGTCCCGACGCCGCCGCGCCCCGCCTGCTTCAGGCGCGCCGCCTTCCGCTTCGGGTCCCACCAGGAGAAGTTCAGGCAGCCGATGTAGGAGTGGTCCGAGCCCTTCCCCGCCGAGACGACGGAGACGTTCCGGTAGTCCTCGGGCCCGGTCGCGTACATGTGCGTGAAGATCTCGGAGAGGACGTGACTGTCGGGCGGCTCGAGCGGCGCTTCCTCGATCCGGATGACGCCCCGCGGCCCGTCGACGACGATCACGACCTCGCGGTCCGCCTTCCCCTGGATCTCGATCGCGTCGAAGCCGCAGAACTTCAGGAGCGGCCCGTAGTAGCCGCCGACGTTGCAGTCGATCGGGATGTCGGTGAGGGGCGAGATCGAGACGACGAGCGACTTGCCGGTGCCGGGGTACTGCGTGATCCCCGCGATCGGCCCGGGGGCGATGACGATCTCGTTCTCCGGGTCGTTCCAGCGTGTCGTGGGCGTCGTCGCGTTCCAGAGGTACCAGAGGCCGAAGCCGCGCCCGCCGACGAAGAGGTCCTTCATCTGCGGCGTGACCTGCTTCTCCTTCACCGTGAGGGTCGTCAGGTCGACGTAGAGGGACCTCATGTTGTAGCCGCGCTCCGGCTCGCTCGGAGTGAACGGCACCTCGAGGAGGACCCTGTGGGCCGCCTTCATCGTCTCGAGGTCGTCGGTGTAGCTCGTGCGGACGGTGTAGTCAGGCGTCGTCGTCGACATGCTCGCCTCGTCGCGGCCGGCCGGCGCGCCCCGGTCGGGGCGTCGGGTGGGGCCAACCGCCCTTGGAACGGTAGCACTCGGACCCAAAGCGGGGCAAGAAAGGTCCGGAATTCGGAACGCCCCTTCGCGAGAGAATCGATCGCGATGAACCGCCCTCCCGACGACCGGTACTCCCGCCAGGTCCTCTTCCGCCCGCTCGGTGCCGAAGGGCAGGCGCGCCTCCGGGCCGCCCGCGTCCTCGTCGCAGGCTGCGGCGGGCTCGGGGCCGAGTCGGCGAGCCTCCTCGCCCGGGCAGGCGTCGGCTTCTTGCGGATCGTCGATCGCGACGTCGTCGAGCTGTCGAACCTACAGCGCCAGGCTCTCTTCGACGAGGCCGACGTCCGCGAGGGGCTCCCGAAGGCGGTCGCCGCCGCGCGGCGGCTCGCCCGCGTCAACTCGGACGTCGCCGTCGAGCCGATCGTCGCCGACATCGGACCGAGGAACGTCCGGGGCCTCCTCGACGGCGTCGACCTCGTCGTCGACGGCTTCGACAGCTTCGAGGCCCGCTTCCTGATGAACGACGCGTGCGTCGAGACGCGCACCCCTCTCGTCTACGGCGCCTGCATCGCCTCGACCGGCCTCGCGGCGCTCCTCGTCCCGGGCGTCACGCCGTGCCTTCGCTGCCTTCTCCCCGAGCTCCCCGAGCCGGGCTCGGCCGCCACCTGCGACACGGCCGGCATCCTCGGCCCCGCGGCGCACCTCGCGGCCTCGATGCAGGTCGGCCGCGCGCTCCGCTACCTCTCGACGGGAGAATCCCCTCCTGAGGCCGAGCTCGTCTACGCCGACGTCTGGGAGGCCCGCTTCACCCGGATGGCCGTCCCGCGCGACCCGGCCTGCCCCTGCTGCGCCGGCCGGCAGTTCGACTTCCTCTCGGTCGAGACGCCGCAGACCGCCGTCCTCTGCGGGCGCGACTCCGTTCAGGTTCGCCCGCTCGTCCCTTCGAAACCCGACTTCGCCACGCTCGCCGAGAGGCTCCGTACCCTCGGCGAGGTCGTCGCGAACGACTGGCTCCTTCGCTTCCGAACGGAGGACGCGGAGCTGACCCTCTTCTCTGACGGCCGAGCGGTCGTGAAGGGGACGAACGACCCGGCGCGGGCCCGGAGCCTCGTGGCACGCACTTTCGGGGTGTAGCGGGACGTCGCCGCCCGCCCCCGGTCAGTCCTGCGTCAGCGATCTCCGGTCGAGCAGCGACCAGTGTCGCCACCGCCCGCTCATGTGCGAGCCGATCGAGGCGAGGAGCGTCGCCGCGAGGTAGAGCTCGAAACGCGCCGCGGGAAACGCGACTCCGAGGCCGAGAAGGGCGAGCTTGAGGAGGGAGGCGGCGCCCGCCCCCGTGTAGAGGAAGACGCCCGTTCGCGCGATTTCGACGGCGAGCAGGCCGACACCGCTCGCGACGGTGACGACGCCGGCCACGTGGAGCCGCGCGTCGGGGACGTCGAACGCGAGGCCGCCGAGGACGAGAGCCATCGCCGCGACGTGGACCGTTCGGAGCGCGACCTGGACCGGGCGCGCCCACGGCAGCCGCCGCGGAGGCCAGGGGAAGAGGAGCCGGCCGGCTCTCGACGGGCTCGGTTCCGGGCCGCGAACGTGCTCCCGCTGGACCATGGGCGGCGGGATCCGGCTACTTCAGCGCGCCCTTGATCTTCCTCACCTGCTCGCGCGAGTAGTAGCTGCAGGCGCCCTTCCTCGCGACGGGCGCGAGCTTCAGCGCCTCGATCGCCTTCTTCACCTGCGCCGGGGAGGCCCCCAGCTCCTTCGCGATGTTCCCCGCGGTGACCTGGTCGTCGGCCATCTCGTTCTCCTCCCGTGGCCCGTGCGTTCCGGTCGGACAGGATAGACGGGACCGGCGCAAGGACGGAAGGGCGCGGACGGCGCCCCGTCAGTACGGGTCGTAGACCCGGGCCACCCGCGGGTTCACCTGACAGGTCACCTCGTAGGTGATCGTGCCGAGCTTCTCGGCCCACTCCTCGCAGCGGATCT
>ERZ795054.1517-NODE-1517-length-21669-cov-6.098455_pt1 | contig 21669 bp, 22 predicted proteins | sample MGYA00375138_ERZ795054 | MGnify/ENA primary metagenome ERZ795054 (study PRJEB30183, sample SAMN05720215) | anaerobic digester metagenome | isolation source: active sludge of municipal wastewater-treating anaerobic digesters | place: USA | collected 2014-12-23 ... | reverse complement strand
AGAACATGAATATTGAAGACCGCCTTAACGGGATACTGGAGGTACTTTTTAACGGGATATTGAGGAAATAGCATAATCAAACCACTTTAATCATATAATCATCTGCCGCGGAATATTAGTAACAAAAGTTTCCCCTCCTTTTTTTAAGGAGGGGTGGCCGGGATTGTTATTTTTATAATGTTTACGATTGTGCTTTCCCGGCCGGGGTGGTTAATATGGACTTGGAAAAAGTGATCTTAGTTTCAAGAATCAAATTAACCACCCCGGCCAGATTGTTTATTTTTCTGTATGAAATATGATATTGTGGTCTGGCCACCCCTCCTTAAAAAAAGGAGGGGAAACTTAAATTCCCCAAAATTTTCAGGTTAACGGTCATGATTTGATCCCCCTATTTTCCTGTGTTTTGGGACTTACTCACTTCATTCATAAGACTAAGCTAAGGGAGAGGAATTTTCCGTAAAGGATGAGCTAAAGATATCTTTAACGTTTTATTACAGCCCTTTTCTTATTTTTAATACTGTACCATAGCCAGATGCAGCCGGCGATTATGAATGGTATGCTCAGAAGCTGGCCCATGTTGAGAGTCATACCTTTTTCAAAATCGACCTGGTCTTCCTTAAGGAATTCGATAAAGAAGCGGGCAACAAAGATGAGGATCATTGCAAGGCTTATAAGGGTTCCCTGGATATGTTCCCCCTTTTTGTTCCAGTACATCCGGTAGAGAAGGACAAAAATGAGCAGGTAGGCAAGTCCTTCATAGATCTGGGTAGGATGTTTGGGTACATTTTCACCGTTCCGGAGGAAAACGAATCCCCATGGCAGTGTTGTTTCAACGCCATATATTTCTGAGTTCATAAGGTTGCCAATCCTGATGAAAAACCCTGCAAGTGCAACTACAATTGCTATCCGGTCTATAGCCCATGTATAATTTTTTTTCTCCTTTCGCACAAAAAACCAGATTGCAAGTAATATCCCGATACCTGCGCCGTGGCTTGCCAGTCCGCCATGCCATACTTTAAGTATTTCACCGGGGTGGGAAAGATAATACCCGGGTTCATAGAAAAGGCAATGGCCAAGTCTGGCTCCGACTATCACGCCGATGGCCATATAAATTGTGAGCCGGTCAAGTGAAGCATCAGGAAGGTTTTCATTTTTGAAGATCCTGTGCATAATTATATATCCGAAAAGGAAACCTGAGGCAAAAAGCAGTCCGTACCACCTTATAGCGAAAGATCCGATCCGGAAAATTTCAGGATTTACATCCCAGGGAATAACTAGTAAGTTCATAGAAATGGATTCTTAAGAGGTTCAAAGGTAAGAAAAAGTACTAATATTAAGTCAGGGCCGGGAATGTCTAAAGTTTTTTACACAGGTAGGAAGGTAAAAAAAATGATGTAAGTTTGTAGGCTTGATAACCATGATAGAAATGACAATTCAGAGCATCTTCCGGCGATCCTTTATCCTTGTTTCCGGATTTATTCTGGCAGCAGGATGCGCCAAGATCAGCTCTCCAACGGGAGGACCCAAGGATAAAGAGCCTCCCGTAATAGTTAAAAGTGAACCGCTGAATGGTTCTAAAAATTTCACGGGCAAAAAGATTGTGATAACCTTTGATGAGTATATAACTCTGGATAACATTAATGAAAAATTCATGGTATCACCTCCGATGAAGAATAAACCGGTGATCATGGTCAGGGGGAAGAATGTTGTCATAACATATGATGAAGAACTCAGGGACAGTACGACATATACTTTTTATTTTCAGGATGCGGTACGCGATCTGAATGAAGGGAATCCGATCAACAATTACCAGTTTGTGTTTTCCACGGGACCCATTATTGATTCTCTGTCCGTGACTGGTAATATCTTCAAAGCTTCCGATCTCAATCCTCCTGAGAAGACACTTGCTTTATTATATATTGAGCATGAAGATTCGGCTTTCACAAAGAGTCTTCCGTCATATATTGCAGTAGCAGATAAAAACGGGTATTTCCGTATCGATAATGTCAGTGCCCGTGAATACAGGCTTTATGCTTTGAAGGATGCCGATAACAGCAAAAACTTCAATCTGGCCGATGAGGAGATAGCCTTTCTCGATTCCACCATCCGGGTCACCCCGGAAAGGAACTGGATACCGGTAGTTGAGGATACCCTGAAGTCAAAGCTTAAGGATCCGAAGGCTGCGGATACAATTGTGATGTATGGCGATTACAGGTTATATCTCTTCCAGCATCAGAAAAAGCTTCATTACCTTACTTCTTCATCAAGGAATATGGCATACAGGCTTAATTACACCCTGTCACTTCCCCCGGATACGCTCGGTTTTCATTTTTCTGTTCCTGATGCCGGACCGGAAACCTGGTTCATTGAAAGGAACCGGACTAACGATTCCATCCAGGTATGGATAACAGACACTGCACTATATAAGAAACAGATAATCAATACGGTTATCCAATATCCTTTTACAGACAGTGCGGGCATCACAGCTCTGAAAGAAGATACTGTAATGATGAGATTCATGACTCCCCGTGCCACCCGGGGAAAGGTAAAACCCACTCCTTACAAATTCACTACAAATGTTACTTCAGGAATTTTGAAGCCCGGAGAGAAGATCCTTCTTACATCACAGACACCATTCAGGAATCCTGATACTTCAAGGATCAGGCTTTATGAAACGGATGGTACAAACAGAGTAAAGGTACCTTTCAGCCTTAATCGTGACAGTACAAATTCATGCAGGATGATCCTTACAGGTAAGTTTGCAATGAATAAAAACTATATTTTTATAGCCGATTCGGCATCTTTCGGTAATATTTACGGAGAACATTCTGATTCGACAGGAATAAGATTTTCAGTAAAAAATGAGGAAGCTTATGGTAAGCTGGTCTTAAATATTACAAATTTTGAAGGCAACCGTATCATTCAGCTGTTATCATCGGAAGGTGAAAAGGTCGTTAAAGAGGTGAAGATGGAAAAAGACGGCAGGGTGGAATTTCCACTGCTTGAAAAAGGGGCCTACAGGGTTCGTGTCATTTATGATCTCGATAATAACGGGAAATGGACTCCCGGAGATTTCAGCACAAAGCGTCAGCCCGAACCTGTATCCTATATGCCGTCGGAAGTGGATATTAAGGAAAACTGGGTAAGGGATTATAACTGGGATATCGGCGAAAAGAATGTGAAGAAACTTAAGATCAAGCCTCCGGCGGGCAGCAGGACCGGCAGGTAAAACAAATAAAATTATTGACTATGAAAGAAATTGTAGCCGGAGTGGATATTGGCGGAACCAATACAGTATATGGCCTGGTTGACAGGACAGGCAATGTAGTAGCGGAAAGCAGCCTCAGAACAACCGATTATCCTGAGATCGGTGACTTTGTCACTGCGCTTGTATCGGCTGTCAGCAAATTAATGTCATCGGGGGAGTATAAACTTCTGGGCATCGGCATCGGGGCTCCGAATGCTAATTATCACAAGGGAACGATTGAGCTGGCGCCTAATCTTGCCTGGAAAGGTATTGTACCGCTTGCCGGTCTGATAAAGAAAAAGATAGATGTCCCTGTCATTGTTACAAACGATGCTAATGCTGCCGCCATGGGGGAGATGATCTTTGGCGGTGCAAAGAATATGAAAGATTTCATAGTTCTTACTCTTGGAACGGGTCTGGGAAGCGGTATTGTTATTAACGGTCAGATGGTTTATGGCCATACCGGGTTTGCCGGAGAGCTGGGTCATACAACAATTGTTCAGGGAGGAAGAGCATGCGGCTGTGGAAGGAAGGGATGTTTCGAAACTTATGCATCGGCATCCGGACTGGTAAGAACGGTTCTTATGTTACTGAGTGAGATGAGGGAAAAAAGCATCCTGAGAGATTTGCCACCTTCCGGGCTTACTGCGAAAAAGATCGCCGAAGCAGCAATGAATAATGATCCTGTTGCACTTAAAGCTATGGATTATACTGCAGAAAAACTTGCTTTCGGCATTTATAATGCAATCGGATTTTCAAGTCCCGAAGCTGTTTTCCTTTTCGGCGGACTTGCTCAGGCCGGTGAAATGCTTTTGGAACCCGTGAGGAAATATGTTGAGATGAATGTTCAGCCTATTTTCAGGGGAACTGTTAAAATATTACCTTCGGGAATTCCGGAAAGCAATGCTGCTGTAATGGGTGCAGCGGCACTGATCTGGAACGAAATTCCCGCGTAACCTTAAATCTTGAAAGTGCTGAATGAATCAATTATTATTATACTTTGTAATGGTTACCCAACTAACCTTTAATAGTCAGACAATGAAAGTGCTTGAAGTTAAAAAACTTGAATTCGACAGTGATTATCCCGGTCTGGATGAAATATCCCGGAAGCTTGATAAGATGGCAGAGAGGCAACAGATTAGTGTACTTAACTGGGATGATTATGATTATAAACCGGAAACAGATTTTGCAATTGCATATACAGATAAGGAAGTGCTTTTGAAATACTATATAAGGGAAAAATATTTCAAGGCTGAGAAAACGGAATCCAACCAGATGGTTTGTGAAGATTCCTGTGTCGAGTTCTTTGTCTCGCCTGCAGATGACGGCATATATTATAATTTTGAATTCAACGGGATAGGCACCTGTCTTCTCGGGACAGGGACCGGAAGGCATAACAGTACCAGGGTCGATCCCGGGGTGATATCAAAAATACGAAGGATGACATCGGTGGGAGAAAAGCCTGTACCGGAACGCAAAGGTGATTTTTCATGGACAATAACCATGGCTATTCCGTTCGAAGTGTTTTTCAGGCACGAGGTGAAGGATCTGAAAGGAAAGGTTTTCAGGGCTAATTTTTACAAGTGCGGTGATATGCTTTCAGTACCGCATTATGTAACCTGGAATCCTGTGGGAACACCAAAGCCGGATTATCATCAGCCGGAATATTTCGGATTGCTGAAATTCATGTAAATCCGACTCTCCGGGGCTGTACCAAAGGATTTTTTACCCCTAAATCCCTGCCTGCGCTGTCGCTTCGGCAGGCAGGCCCCGAGGGGGACTTAATGTTTCGGATACTTAAAGCCCCCCTTGGGGGGTTTGGGGGTAAATTCACCCGGGGATTTGGGGGTAAATTCACCCGGGGATTTGGGGGTAAATTCACCCGGGGATTTGGGAGTAAATTCCACCCACTAAGATTCATGGGTAGAGATAAAGAGGGAATATTAATCGTCACTTAACAGAAAGAATAAAGGAAAAATGAGTTTAACAATAATTATTTAATCATGTTAAAGGGTAATGCAATTATCGGACAATCGGGCGGGCCTACCGCGGTAATTAATTCAAGTCTGGCCGGAGTTATTGAGGCAGCTTCATTATCACCGAATATTGAGGGGATCTACGGGATGCACTACGGCATTGAAGGATTCATGCAGGAGATGATGTATGATCTCGGCAATCAGTCTTCACATATCCTTAAGGGTTTGAGGAGCACTCCATCATCGGCCCTGGGATCGTCGCGCCATAAGGTTAAGGAAGAGGATCTGCCGCGGATCCTTGATGTATTGAAAAAATATGATATAAGATATTTCTTTCTGATCGGCGGGAATGATACAATGGATACAATCAACAGGGTTGAGGCATATTGCCGAAGGATGAATTATGAACTTATAGGTGTGGGTATTCCGAAGACTGTCGATAATGATCTTTTCGGAACTGACCATACGCCGGGGTTTGCTTCGGCGGCAAGATCCAATATTCTGAATGTGATGCAGGCAGGGGTTCTGGCAAGGGACATGCAGAAGGTTGACAAGTTTGTGATTTACCAGACAATCGGAAGGGATGCCGGCTGGCTTGCTGCTGCCACAGCTCTTGCCCGGAAAGATCCTGATGATGCGCCCCATCTTATTTACACTCCCGAATTCAGTTTCGACAGGGATAAATTCCTGGCCGATGTAGAGAAATGTGTAAAAGAGATCGGCTGGGTATCGATAGTATGCGGTGAAGGCCTGAAATATGCCGACGGTACTCCGGTGAGTGCTTCAATTACAAAGGATAAATTCAACAATATTGAATTTGGTGCGATGGGAGGTACCAGTGTCGGGATCAACCTTCACAGAATGATAGCAGATACATTCGGGTACAGGGGTGAATTCCAGATAACTGAATCGCTGATAATGAGTGATATGGTACGGGCATCTGAAACAGATCTCGAGGAAGCCTATCTGTGCGGCGTTGAAGCTGTAAAGCTTGCCAACAAGGGAGAATCGGGTTATATGGTCAGCATAGAGAGGATGTCAGATGAACCATATATGATAAGGTTCGGAAAAGCTCCGCTGAAGGATGTCGCAGTATCTGCCAAACCGATGCCTGCAGAATATTTCAACGAAGCCGGGAATCATGTGTCGGATGAATTCATTGAATATATGAATCCTCTTGCAGGTGATCTGCCCGAATTCATAAGGCTTGAAAAGAAAATGGTAAAACGTAAATAATTAATATCATGGCAAATAAATTCAATAAAGTCGTTCTTTCAATCAATGCACACCCCGATGATGCCGAGGCATGGAATGCAGGGGTTCTTAAGCTTTTAAAAGACAAAGGATATAAGATCGTAATAGCAACGATGACCGGTGGAGATCTCGGTGGCTGTAATATGGATATGAAGGAAACTGCCAGGGTGAGATTCGAAGAAGCCAGAAAAGCTGCCGCTGTCCTGGATGCTGAATATTATACCCTGGGAGGAGTTGACGGTTTTCTTTTCGATTCAAAAGAAGTGAGACTGAAAACTATCTCACTTATGCGTAAGGTAAGGGCAGGGATCGTATTTACCCATCTTCCGAATGATTATCATACTGATCACAGGACTACAGCCAATATCGTTGAGGCTGCCGCAATGGTAGCATCTCTCGATCCGGTTCCTGTGGAGGAAAAACCGCTTGATGTGACTCCCCTGCTTTATCACTCTTCTCCGCTTACATTGTCGGATCCCCTGGGGGCACAGATCAATCCGCCCCATTTTTATGTCGATATAACTCCGGTTATTGAAACAAAGAAAGAGATGTTATCGTATCATATCTCCCAGATAGACCTTATGAAGCACATGCATAAGATGGATGATTTTTTCGGATTTGTGCTTGAAGGTAACCGCAACTATGGTAAAATGGCAGGAGTAGAATATGCAGAGGTATACTGGCAGCACCTGGGAGGAGGTTTCCAGAAAGATCCTCAGGTACAGGAAGAGCTTGCAGAATATCTGATAAAAAAAGTTTAACTTTATCCATTCAAATAGTCACATTATGAACATAAAAGAAGACAAATACTCGAAATTTGCCCTGATAAGGGAAATGCTTCAGACATCCGAAATTATAAGATCTTTTAATCCTGGAGTATCGGAAAAATTCGTAAAAGCAATCAGATCAAAGAAAGGGTTATTCCTTACAGGTGAGGGTAGCAGCAGGATCTTTCCGGCCAAAAGAGCGATCTATGCAACAATGAAGTATGGATTCAAAACTCCAGTCATTACCGAAGGATGCACGCAGGCAATGGAATATGATCTGAAAGATCTGGCTGTTTTTGCTGCTTCGAATTCGGGACAGACAAAAGAGGTTATCAGAATGGTGCTTGACCTGAAGAAGAAAAACCATGATGCTATTTTCGGACTGACAGCTAACAAGAATACAAAACTTGAGGAGCATGCCAATGTCACACATGTTCTTTCGTGCGGGAAGGAAGATGCGGTTGCCGCGACAAAATCGGTTTTCGAGCAGGGCCTTTTCTATGATTCTCTTCTGAGAAACCTTCATGGAGTTAAAATGACCGGGCTTGGTGAGCTTGCAGATAAAGTGCAGCAGGTACTTACAGATCCCATCGACAGTGAGATTACCGCTACAATACGGAACGCCGGTCTTGTTTATTTTGCAGGAAGGGATAATGGTGTTGCAGGTGAGCTGGCACTGAAAACAAACGAGATAACAAGAAAAAAATCGGATTTTCTGGAAGGTACATTTGCTCTTCACGGAATTGAAGAGATCATGAATAAAAATGAGGTTCTGATCTGGATGGATCCGTTTGAAGCAGACCAGGATAAGTTCTATGAATGCCTTGTGAAGGGTGCCGGAATAAGCATCATAGCTGTATCGACAAAGAAAACAATCTTCCCGACTATAATTATTCCTGATGGCGGAGAATACTCCGAATATGTTCAGCTTGCAGCCGGATGGAACATACTTGTCGAAACGGGGGTTGCTCTGGGTATAAATCTTGACAAGCCTCAGAGGGCAAGGAAGGTCGGAAATGAATATGTACCGGAATAATATATTAAAACCATAGGTAATCACGAATATTATGCATCAGATAAGTAATTTTATTACCCCCTTCCCGTCCTTCCCCCAGGGGGAAGGTGATCTTTTCCCCCACTGGGGGAAATAAGAAAGGGGGTATTAATATGAAATTGGAAGTGGTTGATAATTAATAATATGGAAACTTCATCTTATTTATATGGCAAAAAATCAGGTAGCAGCAGGTATTGATGTAGGCGGGACCAACACAGTTTTTGGTCTGGTTGACAGGGAAGGTAATATTCTTGTGGAGGATAAGATCAAAACCCCTGAATATGAAGAAATAGAGGTTTTTGTGGCAGCGCTTTATGAGAAGATCGAGGTATGTGCCAGAAAGGTTGGTAATGGCATTGAGATTCTGGGCTATGGTGTTGGCGCCCCGATGGGCAATATAAATAAAGGTACGATTGAATATGCTGCAGGCTTACCCTGGAAGGGGATAGTGCCTCTTGCAGAAATCTTCCACAAACACACAACACTGCCTGTGATCGTAACCAATGATGCAAATGCGGCAGCTGTAGGTGAAATGATCTATGGCGGAGCCAAAGGGATGAAGAATTTTGTTGTAATAACCCTCGGGACAGGTCTGGGTAGCGGATTTGTTGTTGACGGAAAGCTTGTTTATGGACATGACGGTTTCGCAGGTGAGATAGGTCATACCGCTATTCGTCCCGGTCCGTCAAACCGTGACTGCGGGTGCGGGAGGAAGGGTTGTCTGGAGACTTATGTTTCGGCAACCGGACTGAAGAGATCGTTGCTCAAGATAATGGCTGACAGCATCCAGCCGAGTGAACTGAGGAAATACAGCTTTGAAGAGCTGGATGCCAAAATAATTCACGATGCTGCAAAACGGGGTGATCCGCTGGCACTGAGGGCCTTTACGCATACAGGAAGGATGCTCGGATTCAAGCTTGCCGATGTAGTGGCACATACAAATCCGGAAGCAATATTCCTGTTCGGAGGGCTTGCACTTGCAAAAGACCTGATATTTGAACCTGCAAAGGAATATATGGAAGAGAATCTCCTGACAATATACAAGGGGAAAGTAAAGCTGCTTGCATCCGAACTCAGTACACAAAATGCGGCAGTTCTCGGAGCAAGTTCACTTATCTGGTCTAAACTGGAAGCATGATCCTGAACTTTATTCCTGCTGATGTGGCTAACTTTAAAGACATACTGAGCCATATACTGGGTGCAATATTCATTATGATAATTTTCGCACTGGCTTACGCTTATCTGAAACCTCACCAACTCCATAAGCGCAGACTGGTCTCTACACTTCTCCTAAAAATCAGCTACCTGTTTTATCTGCTGGTACTCCTGATTATAGTTTATCTTGCCTCTCTTGTCAAAGAAGGACTGGGTGAAGTGTTTTACGGTGTTGAGTTTTTTGTATTTCTTATAGTATTGTTTGCTCCCAATATAGGGATCCTGGCACGTAAGCTGGGGCCCTTCAGTAAAAAGCGCGAGAACTACAACTATTTTTTTACAATCGTAAATATTATTTCTACCCTGGCAATTCTTGTAATGTATTTTATTTAATTTAGTATTAAATACATTGCGACCGGACCGGAACATTTTAACAGTTCTTCCTATTGTAACTGTTGTTAATTACTATATCGCAAACTAAAACCTGAAACCATGATAAAGGAACGTCTGATCGGGTATATTGAACAGAGTATCATTAAAAACTGGGACATTGAGGCCCTGTCGAACTATAAGGGAAAGGGCTTTACCTACAAGGAAATAGCCGAACACATTCTTAAGCTGCATATATTTTTCAGGGAAACCGGAATAAAAGAAGGTGATAAAATTGCACTGGTAGGCCGGAACTCGGCTAACTGGTGTATGATTTATCTTGCCACCGTGACTTATGGAGCGGTTATCGTACCGATACTTCCCGATTTCAAACCGGATGATCTCATCAATCTGATCAACCATTCCGATTCAATGATCCTTTTTGTGGATGACAAGCTTGCCGTAATTAGCTATACAGGCGGTACGACAGGATTTTCAAAGGGGGTAATGATATCACATAACAGTCTGGCCGCAAACGTGCGGTTTGCACAAAATAATATGGATTATATTGCAGAATCGCTTGTTATCCGGGAAGATAATAAGCTTATCGGTCTTATCTGCCCCGATTTTGAAATGATGAAGAGGGATAATATTACCGAGGATCAGCTTCCGGGCATCCTTGAAAAAATAAGGAAAGATGTCAATGAGCGCATTCCTGAATATATGGTGGTCAATAAATAGAGGATCCATCCTGAGGAATTTGCCAAAACGCCAAAGAGAAGCATAAAACGATTCCTGTATACGAAAGAATGAAGTTATATGCGTTAATTGTTGCAGGCGGCTCCGGAGAAAGGATGAAGTCGGAAATCCCGAAGCAGTTTATTGAGATAGCCGGCAAGCCTATCCTTATGCATACTATTGAACGATTCATTGATTTTGATGGATCCATTGAAATAATCACCGTTCTCCCCGAGAACCAGCTCAGGTTCTGGAGCGATCTGCAAAAGAAATATTCATTTACAATTCCCCATACCCTTGTAAAAGGGGGTAAGACCCGCTTTGAATCTGTCAGGAACGGGCTCGGATTTACAGACGAACCGGGTCTGGTCGCGATTCATGACGGAGTACGGCCGTTTGTAAGCATCGATACGATAAGGAGATGCTTTGAAACAGCCGGAAAACTGGGGAATGCAATACCCGTCATCTCTCCTTCTGATTCCCTGAGAATTGAGACAGAAAATGGAAGCATGCCTGTCGACAGGACAAAGATCAAGCTCATACAAACCCCTCAGGTATTCCGGACAGATCTTATAATGTATGCATACCGGCAGGATTACCTTCCGGAATTTACTGATGATGCAATAGTGCTTGAAAGAACAGGAGCGAAGATAAATCTTGTTGAAGGCAACAGGGAAAATATCAAAATTACAACTCCTGAAGACCTCTTCATTGCAAGGGCGTTGATATAGCTTTCCTCATTCTGTCACAGCTATCCTTATATTTTGTATCTTTCGATGAAATTCAATTTATCTGCAAATGAAAACAAGGATACTGCTTTCAGCAATTCTGATATTAGTATTTACAGGTTGTGCCGAACTGATGAAGGTTCTGCAGACAGTAAGCAATGTTCCGCTGACAGAAGCGGAAGTTATAAGCGGACTTAAGGAAGCGCTGACGACCGGCGCAAAGAATGCCGCAGAAAGACTTGCAAAGGAAAACGGATATTATGGTGATCAACTGATAAAGATACTCCTTCCGGATGAGGCAAAAATTATTGTTGACAATATTTCGAGGATACCCGGAGGTGAAAAGCTTGTTGAGGATGTGATACTGAGGATCAACAGGGCTGCAGAAGATGCCGCGAAGGAAGTTGCCCCGATATTTGTTAACAGCGTTACGCAAATGACCATCAGTGATGCTTTCGGGATTCTCAACGGTGCCGATAACGCAGCAACAAATTATCTCAGGAGCACTACATATAATGAGCTCTATGCTCTTTATAAGCCGAAAATACAGGCATCTACAGAAAAAAAGATAGTCGGGAACATCTCGACCAAAGATTCATGGAATACCCTGACTTCAAAATGGAATTCAATTGCGAATTCGATTGCAGGCAAGCTTGCCAACCTGAAGCCGGTCAATACCGATCTGGATGATTTCCTGACAAGCAAAGCTCTTTCGGGGATGTTCCTGAAAGTTGAGGGCGAAGAGCTGAAAATAAGGAAAGAAGTCTCGGCAAGGGTTACTCCACTTTTGCAGAGAGTATTCGGGAGCCTTGACAATAAGACAGGGGTAAAGTAGTTATAAAGTATGAAGTTTAGTGTTCAGGGTTTAGGGTTCAGAGTTCCGGGTTCAGAGAGCTCAGAGCGCAGGGCTCAGGGAGAAGAGCATTAAAAACCCTGAAACTTTGAAACTCTGAAACTCTGAAACCCTGAAACCCTGAAACTTTGAAACCCTGAAACTCTGAAACTCTGAAACCCTGAAACCTTGAATACTGAACCTTAACCCGGAACGCTTAACCCTTAACCTTAATAGTAACAGAAGATGTTCGAGAAAACTATATTTAATTATCAGGGTCTTGAATTGAGAGTTGCCGATAATGCAAACGAGGGTGTGATGAATATCCTTAACCGGTCCGTTCAGGGATCGGAGGGTGGAATGAGGTTTTCATTTCAGAATATTCCCGCAAGGATTGCAGCGTATAAGGACCGGATAAGGTTCATTTCGCTTTACAAGAAGAATAAGATCACCGGAACTGTCGGAGCATGTTTTCGTATATCGGGACAGGGAGATTTAATGTACCCTTCAACATATATTAAATACCTTGCCTTTCATTCTGTATATCAATCAGATATCAAAACCGGAAGGAGAAAAAAGAAACTGATTGAAATACGCCCGGAACCCCTGGATTCCTTTAAACCGAAGACCCTTGAATTATTTGGTAAGCCTCATTTGCTGGACCTTCCGGATGTTTTTGAAAAAGACAGGCATATTATGTATGCGTTTATTGAAAGCATGAATGAGAGGGCTAAGAATCTTGTCAACCAGGCAGGATTTGAATATATCAGGTCATTTCTTACAGTTGCTTTCAGCCGCTTCAATCCAAAATCCGATCCCAGGGTATCAAAACTGGATCCGGATAAGAAACCTGTAATGCAGGAATTACTTCAGGAGTTTTACCGTGATTATTCTTTATTTACCACGGATTATGCTTTTTACAGGGATAACTATTATGTATTAAAAGAAGGTGATGAGATAATTGCCGGAGTCAGCGCCATCCCCACGATAAACAAAGTATATGATATTCCCGGAGTATGGGGATGGGTGATGATGAAGATGCTTCCCTATTTTCCTTATTTCAGGAGACTTTTCAGTCCGGGCGAGTTCCATTTCCTTGTATTTGATGCATTATATTGCAAAAAGGGGAAGGAACCGCTTTTATACACTCTTCTTGAGTCGGCATGCGCTGCAGAAGGATTTCATACCGGGCTGATGTGGCTCGATGACCGGAGTGAATTATATGATAAAATCCGTACCGAAGGCCGGCTTGGGGCGCTGAACAGGATGCTCAATGCCAAACCCGGGCTGGTTTATACAAGGTTCATAAATCTGACGGAAGAAGAAAAGGAAAGATTTTATGATGCACCGGCATATGTGTCGGGGTTTGATTTTTCGTAGGCGAGGCGCAGCGGCTCAGTGGCGCAGAGGCGCAACGGTTATCTCTCAAAGAGGCTGCCAAGGATAGAACCTGCTTCTTTACCTTTGTTACGTGAGACTGGCGACAAAGCTCTGATCAGTTTACGGATTGGCATTGACTGCAGCCATACTTTACCTGTTCCGCGGATTGTTGCAAGGAATAATCCCTCACCCCCGAAGGCCATCGATTTGAGGCTGCCGGTAGTTTCAATATCAAAATCGAGCTGAGGTTCATAAGCTACCACACAGCCTGTATCGATAAGGATAGTCTCATTGGTGAGATTTCGTTCTATCACGGTTCCTCCTGCATGGATAAATGCTTTACCATCCCCTTCAAGCTTCTGGAGAATGAATCCTTCTCCGCCCAGCAATCCTGATCCGATTTTCCGGTTAAGTGTAACTGTAAGTTTTGTCCCGAAAGCGGCACAGAGAAAACCGTCTTTCTGAACAATGAGGCTGTTTCTTATCTGCCGGAGGTCGACGGGAATTATTGTTCCCGGATAGGGTGCTGCAAAAGCGACTCTGCTTTTACTGTTGCCATTGTTTGTAAAATGAGTTATAAATAGCGATTCACCTGTGATCAGGCGGGAACCGGCTGATAGCAAAGTATCCATAAAGCCCCTGTTTGGTGATGAGCCGTCACCCATTTTCACATCATAGGTGATACCCTGTTCCATATATACCATTGTTCCGGCTTCGGCGATGACCGTTTCTCCCGGGTCAAGTTCAATTTCAACGAACTGGATATCTTCCCCGATAATCTTATAGTCTACTTCATGTGAGATCATAGCTTCGTATGTAAAAGTTAATTGCTGGATTCTTAACCGAATTTATGAAATAAGTTACGTATGGCAATCTATAGAAATAAAATATTATTTTTGCGTTAATACCGGGACGTTAGTTCATCCCGATAGCTATCGGGAGGTTCAGAACGCTAATTAATTATAAGATATTCAAAGAGTGATAGTAAAGGGACGTTAGTTCAGTTGGTTCAGAACGCTTGCTTGACAGGCAAGAGGTCGCTGGTTCGAATCCAGCACGCCCCACCTTCGCCCTCCGAAGCTTTAGCGCAGGAGGGATTCGCTTTCCGAAGCTTTCTTCGGCATCCGCAGCTTCAGCGGAGGATGCAACGATGGAGGGCTTAGCTTTTAAGTGATCTGATGAATTCGCCGGCTGTCATTACAGTTTAAATTTTCTTAATATTTTTCTCACTTCCATTTCAGGAATACTTTTTGATCAGGAAATCAGTTCTCTCTTTTTTGTAATCGAAATGTTCCGGCAATTTGATAACACCACTCAGGTTTTTTACAAGCGGAGTAATCTCTGTTTTCATTTTCCTGCTTCAGCCTGGCAACTTACTCATTTGCCGGAACTGGCATTTATACCTAAAGCTCTGTTACTGATTTGTTTTATTTTTCTCAGGGCACCGGGCCTGTTGATGAGATAAACACCAGCAAGGATAAGCAGTACGGAAATAAACATTGAAGGAGCCAGATGTTCATTATCTGCAAGTCCCCACATTGTTGCCACAATCGGGATGAAATATGCCACTACCGAAGCCACTACCGGTGAAGTATCCCTGACAAGAAAATAGTAAATTACATTGGCAAATGCGCTTCCGGCTACAGAAAGGATTGCTATATATCCGAAATTCAGAAGCCAGTCAGGTGTAAGAAAAATTGCCTTTATATCTGTGCCCAGAAACAGGGCCAGTGCAACGGGACTCACTATAAGAAAAGCAAGGGAAGTGATCTCTAAACCGTTCAATCCTTCCACAGTACTTACCTCATTATTGCTTAATCCGTTCATGATAGTTGCAAGCACCACAAAGAGGCCATAATAATTAATTGACAAAGGGCCGCTGTAAAGCAATCCTGCTGCTCCGGCAAATCCCAGGAACACACCGGCGATCTGAGACCTGATAGCTTTTCTTCTGTAAAATAAAATACCTATTAACAAAGTGAATGCTGAACTCAGAGTGTTCAGCATTCCTGTTAGGGAACTGTCTATCCTTGTTTCAGCAAGCGGATAAAGGAATGCAGGAATTCCGCTTCCAAAGAATCCTATAATGAATATTGAACGGAAATTCTTCTTATTGAATTTTGGGAGGCTGCGCAATGCAAAAGGTAACGTGCAAATAAATGAGATCAGAATTCTGAGGGAAGCCAGTTGATAGGCTGAAAAAGACCTCAGTCCCTTTTTCATCAGAATATAGCTGGTACCCCATATCATGGATAAAAGTGCAACAGCCAGCCAATGCCATATCTTACTTTTGCTGTTCATAATAATGAAGCTGCAAAAGTAATATTTGGAATAAAAGTATTGGAAGATAATGGGTATTTTTACATGATAAATACATTAACATGGTTAAAACAATCATATGAGATCATTAATTACATTATTATTTGCCGCCGCTATTCCTCTAGCTTTTTCATGCTCAGAATCTCCTTCTCCTGCCGACAGGCTTGCAACAAAGGAGACTGTAACACTTTTCAGATCGCTCTATAAACTTCAGAATGAAGGAGTGATGTATGGGCATCAGGATGACCTGATGTATGGGAGATCATGGTGGTATGAAAAAGGCCGTTCGGATACAAAGGATTTTACCGGCGATTATCCGGCTGTTGCCGGATTTGAACTGGGACATATCGAACTGGGTGATGAACGGAGTATCGATTCAGTCAGCTTTGCCCAGATAGCCGAACAGATAAAAATCCATTATAGGAGGGGAGGTGTGATAACTATCAGCTGGCATGCCAAAAATCCCCTCACAATTCAGCTTCCCGATACAAGCACCCGCAGGTGGAGCATGCATGGTACGGCATGGGATGTCAGTTCAAGAGAAGTGGTCGCATCGATACTCCCGGGGGGTAAGAATCATGAGATGTTCAATACCTGGCTCGGACGGCTGGCGGAGTTTTTTGCAGGACTTAAAGATGAAGATGGCACCCCCATCCCTATCATATTCAGACCATATCATGAGCATTCAGGATCATTCTTCTGGTGGGGGACGGATATATGTACAGATTCGGAATATGCGTCATTGTGGCGCTATACAGTTGAATTTCTGCGTGATAAAAAGGGGTTTCATAATATTCTTTATGCATATAATACCGACAGGGTAACCAGTCTGGAACAATACATGAAGGGCTATCCGGGTGACGATATCATCGACATGCTTTCACTGGATATGTATGACCGGGGAGAGCAGTTCGTACCTGAGCTCGACACAGCGCTGAATTTCGTAACTGCCGAAGCTCTGAAACGTAATAAACTTACCGCTCTGAGTGAAACCGGAGAGCGGAGGGGGATGGAAAACTGGTGGTCAACGGTATTACTTCCTGTTTTAAACAAATATCCTGTCGGATATGTTCTGACATGGAGACATGCTTATATGCCGCGGGGATTCCGGCAGGTACCGGGAATGCCTCCGGTTCAGATGCCGGCAAAACCTTTCCCCGATGATTTTATGAATTTCTATAATTCACCCAGGACATTATTCCTTAAAGAGATACAGGAGGCAGATATTTATAAACGTAAATAATTATTCCGGAAATCATATCGCCCCTGAGGGTCTCAGGCTCTGACCACTTGCCATTTCACTGTTGGGTTCGTAAATACCCACTATTTCAAACCAGGGAGATTTCATATTCCTTAATAAAGGCTGAACATGAGAATGTGATAATCCGGCAATTCCGATTCTGACAGGCTTTGACGGCTTGCCCGTCAGCTGAAAGGCAAGCAGTAATGAAATGATTGAAATGATGATTTGTTTCATAAGACTTTTCAAGCTTGAAGAATGTGTTATCAAAATCAACTTCCCGAAGAATGTTTAAAGGTAGTTAATGTTGTCAGTTAAACCAGTAAGATATCTTAACTACCAGTCCCCGGTTTTTATTCGCGAAATTTTCGGTGTATGAATTTCCCGTATAAACGATGAACAGATCCGATACGGGGGCAAAACGCCACTGGAAGCGCATATTCATATTCAGGTTATCGATCTGGTTATTATACTGTACGAATGTGGTGAGGAATATTTTATCCGTGAAGGTTATGTCAAGTGTGGGTCCTGCAAGGATCAGTTTTGCACTGTTGTAAGGTTCGGGTAATGAGATGTTGTTATAGCTCATTGTCATTCCGATGCTTCCATAAGGTTGTACCCGGTAGTTCATCTGTCCGTTTATGTCCCAGCGCTTACCGTTATAGTAACCTCCGATACCTGTAGTCACTTCATAGTTGAATAACTTCCGGTCATCTGAATTAAATCCAGCCCTGACATTTTTCCAGTGAAACTGCTTTCCGGCCTGAAGCTTTTCTCCCCCAGTATTTGTAGGATCAAAAGCATTGCTTAGCTTAACGAATTGTTCTTCGACACTGACAGTAAGCTGGCTTTTATTCTGCCATCCTATGATATAAGAAAGCTCTGTTTCCCGGTCGGTAAGGGTGAATTCCGGATCAAAGATCGCATCAAAGCTGGCGGCAGGACCATGACTCAGGATCCTTTTTGATCCTGAGGGATAGAAAAGGTAGCTGACAGCCGGTGTGATCTCATATAAACCGGTTCTCCTTATATATCCGGCTTCGGCAACGTAATCCGAACCTATCCACGACTGATCGATTCCGGCTTTCAGGTATTGTGTGGAATAGCTGATATTTCCTGAAACAGCAGCAGCATTCATGTCAGCTCCGGGATAAAATGACTGATGATAGAATGTCTTCCCCTGCAACTTATTATCTGCAGTTGCAAAATTATACTCCAGCCCTGCCACACTATTGTAACGGTATCCGGTGAACTCAGAATCATCATATGTTCCGGTTATCTGTTTATGAACAAGGAATCCGGCAATGCTGGAACGGCTGAAGATCTCACGCTGCAGAACAGCAACCGCGTAATTACCGGAAAGGTTTTCACCCTTTGATCCGGTCTGCATATCCATCATCCCGATCCTCCATTTTTTCCCGATCCTTCCGGTAAGTCTTCCTCCGAAATTCACCGGAACATTAAGTCCGATACGTCTTGAAAAGAAAGGACGTGCCTGGCTGTTCCCGAGATTGGCAAAAAGGTCGCTGTTCTCAAGAAAAAACTGTCGTCTTTCAGGATAGAACAATTCAAACCGATCAAGATTAGTCTGCTGTCTGTCTTCCTCAACCTGGGAATAATCCGGATTGACTGTCAGGTCGAGGTTCATCGATGTCGACAATATCATTTTGGTGTCAAATCCTGCATTCCATTTCCATTTTGCAGGGTCCCCTGCTTCAGTATTCTTAATTACTGATCCGGTGGCATAAGGGATGAAGGATAGGCGCAGGCCTGCTTTATCGAGCGGTTCGTCCCAGACCAGAGTTCCGGCATGTGGCAGGGAGTTATGGGGGAACTGGCGCGGAACAGGAGCCCATGCTGATTTTTCATTTGTTTTAAGATCGAGCCGGCCAAAGTTGACTCCCCATTCTTTTTCACCACCGAAATAACGCAGACTTCGGAATGGGATAGCCATCTCGGCAACCCATCTGTCGTCATAGCTCTTTACGGAACTTCTCCATTTGATATCCCAGGTAAAGCTCGACTGGTTCCCGTTGTTTATCACTCCGTCAGCCTGGGCTCCCGCTGCAGAGACTCCGAAGGCAAACCCGTTGGTAAGGTTATTATAGGTATCTATATGGACCCTGAAATTATCGTTTTTACCAAATTCAAAATCCCTGCGGAGAGACTCAACAGGTCTTTTTCCGGGTGTAGGGTCATAGCAAATGGCTCCTACATATAAATTTGTTTTATCATAAGTGATTAAAACAGTAGTTTGTGCGACTGCATACCCTGTATCTACAGGTGTTACACGTATGAAATTTTCAGCTTTCTCTGAATCCTGCCATGATTTCTCATCAAGTATACCGTCAATCTTCATTTCCTCGCTGGTTCGTGAAATATTAATACGGTATTTATCACGGTTCACAGCCTTTTCCTGGGAATAAAGCAAAATCCCTCCTGAAAGAAAGATCAGGGAAAAGATCAGAAGTCGTTTTGAGCTAAACAATTTTTTTCTTTTAAGAGGTCAAAAGTAGGAAATAGAATTCAATCATTTTGCGTCCCGGTTGAGTAAATTTTCCCTGACACAGAGCCCCTCAAAGCGCATCACCAGGGTGCTCAGAGTCCTGATAATGTTTATTTTATGGTATTTACGCCAGGGCAGATCCAGTAGGTATAACTAGTTTTTGATTTGAAAGCGGGGTCGTTAATACCCTTGATCTCGGCAAGATGCTTTATTGTATGTTCCAGTTTCATGTGATCATTATGGGCTCCCTTTGTTGCCCATGCCTCGGTAAGACAGAAAAGCGTGCTGTCGTGATACGACTGGAACAACGAGTAATCGAGGCATCCTGGTTCTTTGGCAAGTACCTCGGCCCTGCATTTATCAAATGATTTCTTGAATAGTGAAATATATTCAGGTTTAACTTTTCGTTCGAATCGCATCACAACTATCATCGAATCCTTGTTGTAAGTACAAACAGCCTGCTGTGGGATGCTTTTCAGTCCAGTCAGTAATATTATGACAAGCAGAAGACCTGTAATTGCTGCAATCAACTTTTTCATTTTTTCGTATTTTATGGTTTTTAATCTGGATTGACTTAGTACAGAGGATGAAGATAATTGAATCAAAGGTAAAAATCCATTTCAATATGACTGGTTTCACTGAGAAAATTAAAGGATAAAATGATAGAAATTCCAACCTGATTGGAATCAACCTCAAACGGCTTGTGCATTAACTGGATTAAATATATTAACACATTCATGTAAACAAAAATGTTTATATTTGTATCATGAATACTCAATTATCAATCATAAAAGGAGTTCACCCTGGATTTATACTTGACCGTGAACTCAGAAAACTTCAACTGCGCAAGGGTCCATTTGCCATTTCTTTGAAGGAGTATCCTCAGACACTGGTTTCAATTACCAAAGGAAAGCGGAGGATGAATATTAATATTGCTTTAAAAATTGAGCGGGCACTTGGGATAGAAGAAGGTTATTTTATGATTTTACAGGTATATCATGATATAAAAGAGAAGAAAAAAGGTCAATTTGAAGAACATCCTGATTTAAGCAAATTGAGGCGGGCTTTGTTTTGGGACACAAAAATGGAAAACATTAACTGGGTAAGCCAGAAGAATGCTGTTATAAAAAGAGTATTTGAAAGAGGTAATGACATTGAGAAAAACGAAATCATCGACTTCTATGGTAGAAAGACAATAAGTGAAATATTAAGAACACATGGTTAATAAACTATATTACAACACACTAAATCCCTTGTTGTTAATTGTTTTGAAAAAATTGATGGCAGCCAGGGAGTTTGATGTTTTCAGGTTAATCGGAGGAACTGCACTGAGCTTGTACAGAGGGCACAGGGAATCAGCCGATATAGATTTGTTTTCAGACGCTCCATATGATTCAATTAACTTTGCAGCCATAGATACATTTTTGCATAATACATATTCATATGTCGATACTACTAATGTCAGTATTGTTGGCATGGGGAAATCATATTTCGTTGGCAGGAGCAAAAATGACTGCGTTAAATTGGATCTGTTCTCTACGGATAGATTTATTCAGGAGAAAGTGCTGATTAAGGGTATCAGATTGGCAACAGTGGATGAAATTGTTGCCATGAAAATTGATGTTATTTCCAGTGGTGGAAGGAAAAAGGATTTTTGGGATATCCATGAATTAAAAGATGAATATTCATATGAAAGAATGATTGCCCTGCATAAGCAAAGATATCCTTATACCCATGACGAGAATCAAATCAGGAAGAATTTTACGGATTTTAAAAATGCAGATGATGATTTTGATCCTGTTTGTTTAAAGGGAAAACACTGGGAAATAATTAAATTAGATATCATAGATTTTGCCGGGTAGAATCACAATCAGGAGGCTTACAGGAAGTCAGAATAAGTTTCAAAAAAAAAGGCTGTAACGGAATACTTATTTTCCATTGCAGGCCGCTGCTACGTGGCTCATAATTATCGTAGTATTCTCACCTCATCTCCCCCTTCACCTTATCTCCCCCTCTCACCTCATCTCCTCCTCACCTCATCTCCCTCTCACCTCATCTCCCCCTCTCCTCATCTCCCTCTCTCCTCATCTCCCTCTCTCCTCAT
>ERZ795054.1514-NODE-1514-length-21733-cov-16.745226_pt1 | contig 21733 bp, 16 predicted proteins | sample MGYA00375138_ERZ795054 | MGnify/ENA primary metagenome ERZ795054 (study PRJEB30183, sample SAMN05720215) | anaerobic digester metagenome | isolation source: active sludge of municipal wastewater-treating anaerobic digesters | place: USA | collected 2014-12-23 ... | reverse complement strand
CTGTTCACCGCCATCTTCGCGCTGGCGCGCACGGTGGGCTGGATCGCCCAGCTCAACGAGATGATCGCCGACCCGGAGTACAAGATCGGGCGCCCGCGCCAGCTCTACGTGGGCAGCCCCGCCCGCGACGTGGTGCCGCTCGCGCAGCGCGGCTGAGTCGGCCCTGCAGCAAGAAAGACGGCGCTTCGGCGCCGTCTTTTGTTTTCTGGCTTCGCGGTTCGCGCCCGGCGGCGGGCCGCGAGCGGTGAAGCGCCGCGTTTTCTACTGGAAGGGCCGCGCCCGCTCGATCAGCTCCGCGAGGCCCGGCTCGCTCGGGTTCCAGGGCTTGCCGGGATGGATCACCGCCACCTGGCACGCTTCCGCGGCCTCGACCATCTGGCGATAGCTGCCCGCCGACAGGTCCTTGATGTACGCCTGCTGGTTGTCGTTGTAGGCGAACAGTCGGTTGTTGATGTTCTGGCACTCGTTGCAGGTGGAGCAACGCGCGGTCTCGATCCAGGGCTGGTCCGGGTCGCGGGCAGCAACCTCCGTGGCCGCCGTCGCGGCGGGCGTAGGAGCTGCCGCCGACGGTGGTGTGCTGGGCGCAGCTTCAGGGGCATCTGCCCGAGCGATTGCCGGCGGCGCGGCCGCCTGCTGGGCCGCGAGCGCGGCGCGCTCGGCCTCCACGGCGCGCTCGGCGTACGAGTTGTGCACGCCGCCGCTCTCCTGCAGGCGGTGCCACAGCAGCAGGCAGCGCCGCGTGGCCTGGGCGAGCCTTGCATCCACGAGCACGCGGTGCAGACCGTCAGCCTCGTCCGCTGCCCAAACGTAGGGAACGCGATCGGCGGCCTGGGGCTCGGGCAGCTGCAGCCATTCGTCGAGCCGCAGCATCGCGGCGCTCCAGCGCGAGCGCGGCACGACGGCGAAGTGCGCGGCCTGGCGCCGGTCGCACAGTGCGTAGTCGGCGGTGGTGAAGTGAACCGGCAACTGCACCCGCTGCAGGTCCTCGTCGGCGAACTCGAGCGTTTCGAGGGGCCAGTCCTGCTCGGGATGCCGGTTGTTCTCGAGGCTGAAGCGCGCCGCCTGGGTCTGGCCAGCGAGCGCGTCATAGGTGAAGGCAGGGAAGAGCCGCGACTTCATCGCCGCGGCGGCCGTCAGGTAGTCGGGCAGGGTGCTCGCCCCCGGCGGCGTGCCGGGGAAGACGCAGAACAGCGCCGGACTGCGGCGTTCCATGCCGTGGCGCACGCGCTCGCGCAGCGCGTAGAGATTGGCGCTCACGCTTTGCAGAACGAACATTCCGCCCAGGCCCATGGCAGTGGTCGCCAGCCGGGCGCCGCGCACTCCGAAGGCGTAGTGGCCCTGGCCCGGCGCGCCGTCGTCCAGCAGTTCGGTCGGCTGCACCAGCACCTTGGCCGGCAGGCCCGAGGACAGCATCTCGAGCAAGGCTGCGTTCTCGGGCGCGGCGCTGTGCTCCGCGTCGATGCACACCAGCGAGTCGGGCAGCAGCGCAAGGTCATCGACGCCAAGCAGGGACTCATCGTAGGCCGCGAAGTAGGCGTCGTGCTCGGCCTCGACGTAGGCTCCCCGCGCCTCGAGCTCGGCCACCGCGATGGCACGCACCAGATCCGCCAGCGCCGGCAGGCGAGCCTGATGAGCTGCCATCGCCGCCGCGCAACTCGTGAATTGGAACCCGTCCGCGACCGGCTCGCCGCTGCGTGGGTCGGGGTGGAAGGTCTGCGCACGCAGCACGGCCAGGGTGCGCTCGATGCGCGCGCGCCGCGTGGCCGGCAGCTCGTCCTGGGGGACGTTGCGCACCACCAGGCGCGACATGGCAGCGAAGTCGAAGGTCTCGGCGTGCAGGACGCCAAACCCGGCGCGCAGTGCCTCGGGTTGCTGGCCGGCCACCGAGTGCGCGTGCGCGGCGCGCAGGATGTCGTCGAGCTGGCGCACCAGCCGATCGATCTGCGCCCGCGCGGTCGCGCTGCGTTGCGCCTGCACCTGGCGCCAGGCGCGCTCGATCAAGCGTGCGGCCAGGGCGGAGTCGCAATCGGCGAGTTGTCCGTCATGGCCCAGGCCATCGGCTGCACGCAGCAGCAGGTCGAGGGCCTCCGCGTCGCCCGCCGCAGCGCGCTCGGCCGCCAGCGGCCACAGTTGCCGCAGAGTGCCTGCAGCCCCTTCGGCCACGAGGGCGCGCAGGGCTTGCTCCTGTCCCAGCAGTCGCCGGCGCACGCGCTCGCCCTCGATGCCGCGCGGCGCGAGCGCGGCGATGAGCTCGGCCATCACGGCCGACAGCGACACGACGAAGTGCCCCGCGCCGACCGGATCGGGCAGCACCACCGGGTAGTCATAGCGCAGGCGCGTCAGGTCGCGGTATGCGGCCAGCAGCGCGGACCGCAGCCCGGGGCCGGGCTCAAGCAGTCCCTCGCCGGTGCGCTTGCCCGTGTGGTGAAAGATCGTCTGATCCTGGTACTTGGCGGCCATGTCCATGGCGCGGGCCTCGCGAGTAGTCGTTTCAGGCGGCCGGGCGGCTGGGGTCGCCCTCTGGCCAGATGGTGAACTTGTCGAACTCGCGCTCGAGGCCGGCACGGATGCCCTCTGGCGTGCGCGGCGCCCCGGCTCCGCGCAGGTCCTCGTAGCAGGGCACGCTGGGGTCGTGATACAGGATGCCCACGGGGATGGGATCGGTGCACGAGGCGATCTCGCGGGCCTGGTGGATGTCGGCCGGGTCGTGCTCGCGCTGGTTGGGGTAGATGCGGCTCGCGTCTGCGCTGAGCGTGAGTCCCTTGGGATGGGTGAGCATCAGCGTCTTGCCCGGATCCTGCAGCCAGGGCTCGAACAGCTTGGGCAACCACTCGGGGCAGCGCTGTACCACGCGCACGAAGGAGAAGCCGCGGTGCTGGTAGGCGCGGCGGATGACGTCGTAGAGCACCTCCGGGATCCAGTCCACCGCCTGCGCCACGAACGAGGCGTTCTGCACACCCAGCGTGACGGTCAGCGGGTTGAGCGGGGCGAGCACCGAGCCGCGCGGCGTGGTGTTGCTCTTGAGGCCCAGCGGCGAGGTCGGCGAGGCCTGCTTCTTGGTCAGGCCGTAGACCTCGTTGTCGTGCAGGATCACGGTGAGGTTCATGTTGTAGCGAATGGCGTGGATCCAGTGCGCCGAGCCGATGCTGCAGCAGTCGCCGTCGCCGGTGTTGACGAACACCGACAGGTCGGGCCGCGCCATCTTCACGCCCTCGGCGATCGGGAAGGCGCGTCCGTGGATGCCGTGGAAGCCGTAGGTCTTCATGTAGTGCGGGAAGCGGCTCGAGCAGCCGATCCCGGACACGAACACGGTGCGCTCGGGCGCGAGGTTCTCGTCACGGCACAGGCGCTGCACGGCGGCGAGGATGGCGTTGTCGCCGCAGCCCGAGCACCACCGCGGCACGCCGCCCTGGTAGTCCTCGAGACTGTGGTGCTGCTCGTGCAGCTTGAAGATGCTCTGGCTGAGTGCTGAGCCCATGGCCTAGTTCCCTTCGCTCAATTTGGCACGGATGGCCGTGAGCACGTTGCCCGGCTTGATCGGCTGGCCGCGCGCCTCTGTCCAGCAGTCCACGTCCACCAGGGTGCGCGAGCGCAGCATCATGGCCAGCGGCGCGTAGCGACGGTTTTCCTGGTCGATCAGTTCATCCTCCGCCGGCCGGTCGGCCCAGGTGCCCTCGACCGTCAGCACCTTGCGGAAGCGCCGCAGGATCTGCGTGATCCCGCTCGGCATGGGCTGGATGAAGCGCATCTGCAGGGCAGAGACCTTCAAGCCTTCGTCGCGGGCGCGCTGCACGGCCTCCTCGATCACGCCCTGGGTGCTGCCCCAGCCCACCACCAGCAGGTCACCGCCGTCGGGGTCGCCGAAGACCTCGGGGGGACGCAGGGTCTTCTGCAGGGTGGCCAGCTTCAGGCTGCGCGCGCGCAGGCCTTCCTCGTTGATCGCCGGGTCGTAGGCCACCTTGCTCGCGCGATCGTGCGCCAGGCCGGTGACCGTGTGCACGCCCCCCGGCTGGCCGGGCGAAAAGCGCCGCGCAATGCCGGTGAGCGCGTCCCAGTCGTAGGGTTTCGCTCCCTCGGGCAGGGGCGACTGATCCAGCGGCGGCGCCAGCCAGTCGGTGGAGAACGCCGGGCGGGCGAAGGGTTGCTGCGCGGTGGCCAGGCTCGCGTCCGAAAGCACCACCACGACCATGTTGAAGGTCTCGGCGATCTTGCGCGCGGTGATCATCGAGTAGAAGCAGTCCTCGATGCTGGTCACCGCGATCACCACCTTGGGGGCGTCGCCGTGACTGCCATAGATCGCGGTGAGCATGTCGGCCTGCTCGACCTTGGTGGGTTGCCCCGTGCTCGGGCCGCCGCGCTGCACGTTGACCACGACGAGCGGTATCTCGGCCATCACCGCCAGGCCGATGGCCTCCTGCTTGAGCGAGTAGCCCGGGCCCGAGGTGATGGTGACCGCGCAGCGTCCCGCGTAGCTGGCGCCGATCGCGAAGGCGCAGGCGGCGATCTCGTCCTCGGCCTGGTGCACGATCCCGCCCACCTTCTCGAAGCACTCCGACAGGTAGTGCGAGGCCGAGGTCGCCGGGGTGATCGGGTACATGGCGCAGATGTCCATGCCCGAGGCCATCACGCCCAGCGCGATCGCCGTGTTGCCATTGACCACGATCTGCGGCTCGGTGGCGCGCACCGCGGGGATCGCGTACTTGAAGTCGAGGTTGGCCTCGCCCCAGGCGTGGCCGGCCTCCATCAGGCGCACGTTCGAGTCGATCACCTTCTGGTCCTTCTTGCCGAAGGTCAGGGCGATCTGGTCGCGGGCCAGTTGCAGGTCCAGGCTGTAGATGCTGGCCAGCACACCCAGCACGAACATGTTCTTGCCACGCCGCGGGTCGTTCATCAGGGCGCGGCATTCGCGCTCCAGCGGCAGGTCGATCACCCGGTAGCCCGCGTCGCGCAGCGAGGCCACGGCCTCGGTGTATGACTTCACGATGGCCGGGTCGCGGTGCTCGGCCCACACGTTCTCGAGCAAGATGGTGGCGCCGCGCTTGAGTTCGCCGGCGCGCACCCGACCGAGCAGCACCTGCTCGTTGAAGGCGATCACCAGATCGGTCTCGTCGCCGCCGTTGGTGACGCGGCCCGCGCCCACGCGGATGCGGATGCCGCTGGCACCGGCCACGCTGCGCGCGGGCGGCTGGATTTCGGCGGGAATGATCTCCACGGTCCAGATGCCGTTGCCGCTGCGCGCGGCAATCGAGGCAAAGGCCTGGCCGCAGCGCTGTGCGCCTTCGCCGGAGTCGCTGATGACCTCGACGATGTGCTCGGGCAGGTTCACGACGGGCTTGGTCACGGCGGGGGCCTGGGGGCGGTCCAGGACGGCGTTCATGCGGACTCCTCGGCGAGTGGCTCGGCGGCAGGTCAGTTAGCGAGGTGAAGGCGGGCGTACCCGTGCTCGGCGCGCGGGATGCCGAACAGCGATCCGTCTTCAGCGGGCTCGAGGGCGTTCTGGCTGTCGCGCAGGCCGAGGTAGGCCTTCATCGCGCGGGCGGCGCGGCGTCCCGCGCCCATCGCCTGGATCACGGTGGCCGCGCCGGTGACGATGTCGCCGCCGGCCCAGACGCCCAGCATCGAGGTGGCGAGGTTCTCGTCGGTGGCGATGTAGCCGCGCGCGTCGAGCTTGAGCTTGGCGGTCTGGCCGAGGATCGGGTTGGCATTGGTGCCGATGGCGAACACCACCATGTCGGTCTCGAACTCGAACTCGCTGCCGGGCACCACCACGGGGCGGCGGCGGCCCGAGGCGTCGGGTTCGCCAAGTTCCATGCGCACGCAGCGCAGGGCGCGCACCGCATTGTCTGCGCCGCCCAGGATCTCGACGGGGCTGGTGAGCCAGTGAAAGTCCACGCCTTCCTCTTCGGCGTGATGCAGTTCCTCGACGCGCGCCGGGGCCTCCGCCCGCGAGCGGCGGTAGACGCAGCGCACCGACTCGGCTCCCAGACGCAGGCTCACGCGCAGGGCATCCATGGCGGTGTTGCCCGCTCCGATCACCGCCACGTGCTTGCCGGGCTGCAGCGGCGTGTCGAAGTTCGGGAAGTCGCGCGCGCGCATGAGGTTGCAGCGCGTGAGCAGTTCATTGGCAGAGAGCACGCCGTTGAGCGATTCGCCGGGGATGCCCATGAAGCTCGGGTAGCCGGCGCCGGTGCCGATGAACACGGCGTCAAAGCCCATCTCGGTGAGCATCTGCTCGATGGTGAAGAGTCGGCCCACCAGGGTGTTGCACTCGAAGCGCACGCCCAGTCGCTCGAGCTTGCGGATCTCGGCGTCGATCACGGTATTGGGCAGGCGAAAGTCCGGGATGCCGTACTTCAGCACCCCGCCCGGGGTGTGCAGGGCGTCATAGACGACGACCTCGCAGCCGGCCTTGGCCATGTCGGCCGCGCAGGCCATTCCGGCCGGACCGGCGCCCACGACGCCCACCCTGAATCCGGTGCGCTCGATGTAGGGCCGGTTCTCCCAGCCTTCGGCGATCGCCATGTCGCCCACGAAGCGCTCCAGGCGGCCGATGGCCACGGGTTCGAGTCGCGTGTCGGGTTCGCCCACGGTGCACACGCCCTCGCACTGGTTCTCCTGCGGGCATACGCGTCCGCACACCGAGGGCAGCAGGTTGGTGTCGGTGATCACCGCGTAGGCGCCGGCGTAGTGCCCTTCGGTGATCTTCTTGATGAAGCCGGGGATGTCGATGCCCACCGGACAGCCGCGCACGCAGGGCTCGTCCGGACACTGAAGGCAGCGCTCGGCCTCGCGCTGCGCATCCTCGAGCCGGTAGCCGCGGGCAACCTCCTCGAAGTTGCGCGCCCGCACCAGCGGCGGCTGCTCCGGCATGGGCGTGCGTTCCTGGGGAATCGAGCGGATGGTCTTCTTCTTTGCGGTGGCCATGGCGCTGTCCTCAGGTCTTGCTCGCGGGGCCGGCAGCGGCGCCGAGCACGGCTTGCTTCAGGGCCGCGGTGTCGCCCTCGCGGATGCGGCAGCCTTCCTGCCAGCGCACCAGCGCGTCGGTCTCGGCGCGGCGGTAGCGCACGAGCCGCGACATGAGGTCGGCGAAGTCGACCTGATGGCCGTCGAAGTCCGGGCCATCGACGCAGGCGAACTTGACCTGCTCGCCCACCTTGACGCGGCATCCGCCGCACATGCCGGTGCCGTCGACCATCACGGGATTCAGGCTCACCATGGTCTTGATGCCGTGCGGCCGGGTGGCCTCGGCGCAGCCTCGCATCATCACGGGAGGGCCGATCGCCACGACCTCGTCGATGTCCGGGTGGCGGGCGATCGCCTGGGCAATGCCCTCGGTGACCAGGCCCTTGATGCCCGCGCTGCCGTCGTCGGTGCAGATGATCAGTTCGTCGCACACGGCGGCGAACTTGTCGCGCCAGAACATCAGGCTCTGGTTGCGAAAGCCGATCACCCCGATCACGTAGGCGCCGCTTTCCTTGTAGGCGCGCGCCTGGGGATACACCGGCGCCACGCCCAGTCCGCCGCCCACGCACACGACCTTCTTCGCGGCGCCGATGTGGCTGGGGATGCCCATGGGGCCGACCATCGCGTAGAGGCTGTCGCCCGCCTTGAGCGTGGCCTGCATCTCGCGGGTGGTCTTGCCCACCGCCTGGATCACCAGGGTGACCGTGCCGCGCTCGCGGTCGAAGTCGGCGATGGTGAGCGGGATGCGCTCGCCATGCTCCTGATCCATCACGATCACGAACTGGCCAGGCCGGGCCGCGCGCGCCATCTGCGGATGCGCCACCTCCAGCATGTAGGTGACGTCGGAGTAGTCCTCGCGGGCAACGATCCGGAACCCCGAGGCACTGTCGGCTGCGCTCATGCTCGCTCCTCCCTCGCTCGCCCGTCTGGCGCGGGCTGCCATGCCGCCAGGGCTGGCGGCGTCGAGGAAAGCATCACCCTATGTCGGGAGCAGGGATTGATCCTGGGCAAGCCGGGGAAACTCGTCGCGCCTGGGGCGAGGCCGCGCGGTCTTGCCGCGCGGTCTGCCCGGCGCTGCCGTAGGGGTGCTAGGATTGGCCCCTTCGTCGGCCGGGGCATGTTGCGCGGGCGGCGTCAAGACTCGGCACTCTCGCCGGAATCCGGGGAGGGCGCCGTCGGTGCGGTGGCCATGGCCATGTGCAGCACCGGGCATCTTGAACGAGAAACTCGTTACCTAGGTGGAGCCACAAGATGATGAAGCAGTTCCAGCTGAACTCGTATCTCTTCGGCGGCAACGCGCCGTACGTGGAAGAGCTCTACGAGAACTACCTCGACAACCCCGCCTCGGTGCCCGACAAGTGGCGCACCTACTTCGACCAGATGCAACTGGTCCCGGCGGCGGACGGCTCGACCGAATCCCATGACGTGGCGCACGCGCCCATCGTCGAGTCCTTTGCGCTGCGCGCCAAGACCGGCGGATTTGCGGCCAAGGTGGCTTCGAGCGATCTGTCGGTCGCGCGCAAGCAGGTGCACGTCCAGTCGATCATCGCTGCCTACCGTTTCCTGGGCGCGCGCTGGGCCAAGCTCGACCCGCTGCAGCGCCAGGAGCGACCGGCGATTCCCGAGCTCGAGCCCGGGTTCTATGACCTGACCGAAGCCGACATGGACACGGTGTTTTCCGCGTCCAACACCTACTTCGGCTCCGAGCAGATGACGCTGCGCGACCTCATCGGGGCGCTGCGCCAGACCTACTGCGGCACCATAGGCGCCGAGTTCATGTACATCTCGGACCCGGCCGAGAAGCGCTGGTGGCAGCAGCGGCTCGAGTCGATCCGCTCGGTGCCCAGCTTCAGTGCTCCCCAGAAGCTCCACATCCTCGAGCGCCTGACCGCCGCCGAGGGTCTGGAGCGCTACCTGCATACCAAGTACGTGGGCCAGAAGCGCTTCTCGCTCGAGGGCTCGGAGAGCTTCATTCCGGCGATGGACGAACTGATCCAGCGCGCCGGCAGCCGCGGCGTGCAGGAGATCGTCATCGGCATGGCCCACCGCGGCCGCCTCAACGTGCTGGTCAACACCATGGGCAAGATGCCCAAGGACCTGTTCGCCGAGTTCGAGGGCAAGAAGAGCGACGAGTTGCCCGCCGGCGACGTGAAGTACCACAACGGATTCTCGAGCGACATATCCACGCCGGGAGGCCCGGTGCACCTGTCGCTGGCCTTCAACCCCTCGCACCTCGAGATCGTCAATCCGGTGGTCGAAGGCTCGGTGCGCGCCCGCCAGGACCGCCGGGGCGACAAGGAAGGCGACCAGGTCCTGCCGGTGCTGGTGCACGGCGACGCCGCCTTCGCCGGCCAGGGGGTCGTGATGGAGACTCTCAACCTGGCCGACACGCGCGGCTACGGCACCGGCGGCACGGTGCACATCATCATCAACAACCAGATCGGCTTCACGACCAGCGACCCACGCGACAAGGGCTCCACCCTGTACTGCTCCGACGTGGTCAAGATGATCGAGGCCCCGGTGCTGCACGTGAACAGCGACGACCCCGAGGCGGTCGTGCTGGCGGTGCAACTGGCGATGGACTATCGCCAGGAGTTCAACAAGGACGTGGTGCTCGACATCATCTCCTTCCGCCGCCTGGGCCACAACGAACAGGACACGCCCGCGCTGACCCAGCCGCTGATGTACAAGCGCATCGGGCAGCACCCGGGCACGCGCAAGCTCTATGCCGAGAAGCTCGTCACCCAGGGCACCTGTGCCACGAACGTGCCGGACGACCTGGTCAAGGCCTTCCGCCAGGCCATGGACGAGGGACGGCATACCGCCGACCCGGTGCTCACCAACTACAAGAGCAAGTTCGCGGTCGATTGGTCGGCCTTCCTCAACCGCAAGTGGACGGATCACGCCGACACCGGCGTGCCTCTGGCCGAGCTCAAGCGTCTGGCCGAGCGCATCACCACCGTACCCGCCAACTTCAAGCCGCACACCCTGGTCGAGAAGGTGCTGGCAGACCGGCGCGCGATGGGCGAGGGCAAGGCGCCGCTGGACTGGGGCATGGGCGAGCACCTGGCCTATGCGTCGCTGGTGGCCAGCGGCTATCCGGTGCGCCTGACCGGCCAGGACTCGGGCCGCGGCACCTTCACGCACCGCCACGCCGTTTTGCACGACCAGAACCGCGAGAAGTGGGACGAAGGCACCTACGTGCCGCTGCAGCATGTCTCCGAGAAGCAGGCGCCCTTCGTCGTGATCGACTCGGTGCTCTCCGAGGAGGCCGTGCTCGGATTCGAGTACGGCTACTCCAGCGCGGAGCCCAACGCCCTGGTGGTCTGGGAGGCGCAGTTCGGCGACTTCGTGAACGGCGCCCAGGTGGTGATCGACCAGTTCATCAGCTCGGGCGAGGTCAAGTGGGGCCGGCAGTCCGGGCTCACCCTGATGCTGCCGCACGGCTACGAGGGTCAGGGGCCCGAGCACTCGTCGGCGCGCATCGAGCGCTTCCTGCAACTCGCGGCCGACAACAACATGCAGGTGGTCCAGCCCACCAGCGCGGCGCAGATCTTCCACCTGCTGCGGCGGCAGATGATCCGCCTGTTCCGCAAGCCGCTGGTGATCTTCACGCCCAAGAGCCTGCTCAGGAACAAGGACGCGACTTCCGAGCTGGCCGAACTCGCCAAGGGCGAGTTCCTCACGGTGATCGGCGAGCGCGAGGCGCACGACGCGAAGAAGATCAAGCGCGTCATCGCGTGCTCCGGCAAGGTCTATTACGACTTGCTGGCGCAGCGTCGTGAGCGCAAGGCCGACGAGGTGGCGATCATTCGCGTCGAGCAGCTCTATCCCTTCCCGCACAAGGCGCTGGCCACCGAGCTCAAGCGCTACCCCAACCTCGCCGACGTGGTGTGGTGTCAGGACGAGCCGCAGAACCAGGGCGCATGGTTCTACGCGCAGCACCACCTGCTCGAGAACATGAGCGACGGTCAGAAGCTCGCCTACGCCGGGCGACCGGCCTCGGCCTCGCCGGCGGTGGGCTACCACGCCAAGCACGTCGAGCAGCAGAAGGTGCTGCTCGACGCCGCCTTCGCCAAGCTCAAGGGCTTCGTGCTCACCAAGTAAATCGCGGTGGTCCGGCGGCGCGCGGCTGCCGGACCCACACGCGCGCCCGTGCGCGCACATCGAATCCGGAGTCATAGATGGCCATCCTGGAAGTCAAGGTTCCCCAGCTTTCCGAGTCCGTCGCCGAGGCGACCCTGCTCACCTGGAAGAAGAAGGTCGGCGAAGCGGTCGCCGTCGATGAAGTCCTGATCGAGGTCGAGACCGACAAGGTCGTGCTCGAGGTTCCCTCGCCGGGCGCCGGCGTGCTGGCCAGCATTGTCAGAGCCGACGGAAGCACCGTGGTGGCCGGCGAGCTCATCGCCACGCTCGACACGGAGGCCAAGGCTGGTGCTGCCGCGCCCGCCGCCGCGCCCGCTCCGGCCGCTGCCCCTGCTGGCGCCGCGGCGCCCGCGGCGGGCAAGTCCGGCGTCGCCATGCCCTCGGCCGCCAAACTGATGGCCGACAACGATCTGGCCGCGGGCTCGGTCCCGGGCACGGGCAAGGATGGCCGCGTGACCAAGGGCGACGTGCTCGCGGCCGTAGCGGCCGGCGCCAAGCCCGCCGCAACCCCGGCGCCAGCGGCCGCGCCCGTCGCCGCCAGGCCGGCGCTGCCCGAGGTCAAGGCACCCCTGGACCTCGGGGCGATCGCCAATCGCCCCGAGCAGCGCGTTCCCATGTCGCGGCTGCGCGCGCGCGTGGCGGAGCGGCTGGTGCAGTCGCAGTCGACGGCCGCCATTCTCACCACCTTCAACGAGGTCAACATGGCCCCGCTGATGGAGATGCGCAACCGCTACAAGGACAAGTTCGAGAAGGAGCACGGCGCCAAGCTGGGCTTCATGTCCTTCTTCGTGAAGGCCGCGGTGGCCGCGCTCAAGAAGTACCCGGTGGTCAACGCCTCGGTGGACGGCAACGACATCGTCTACCACGGCTACTTCGACATCGGCATCGCGGTCGGTTCGCCGCGCGGCCTGGTCGTGCCCATCCTGCGCGACGCCGATCAGCTCACCTTCGCGGACATCGAAAAGAAGATCGCCGACTTCGGCAAGCGCGCGGGCGAGGGCAAGCTGGGGCTCGAGGAGCTCACCGGTGGCACGTTCTCGATCAGCAACGGCGGAGTGTTCGGCTCGATGCTGTCGACGCCCATCATCAACCCGCCGCAGAGCGCGATCCTGGGCATCCACGCCACCAAGGATCGCGCCGTGGTCGAGAACGGCCAGGTCGTGATCCGGCCGATGAACTATCTCGCGCTCTCGTACGACCACCGCATCATCGACGGCCGCGAGGCGGTGCTGGCGCTGGTGGCCATGAAGGAGGCGCTCGAGGATCCCGCGCGCCTGCTGCTCGAGGTCTGAGCCCGCCCCGACCCACTCGCGGGGCTACGCCGGGCGTGCCCCCGCTCTCGCCCAGAGACTTCCCATGAGCAAGCAATTCGACCTCGTCGTGATCGGCGCCGGCCCCGGGGGCTACATCGCCGCCATCCGTGCCGCCCAGCTCGGCATGAAGGTGGCGTGCGTCGACGCCTGGACCAACGGCGCGGGTGGCCCCGCGCCCGGCGGCACCTGTACCAACGTCGGCTGCATCCCGTCCAAGGCCCTGCTGCAGTCGTCCGAGAACTACGAGCAGGCGGGGCACCACTTCGCCGAGCACGGCATCGGGCTGAGCAACCTCACGATGGACGTCGCGAAGATGCTCGGCCGCAAGGACACCGTCGTGAAGCAGAACAACGACGGCATCCTGTATCTGTTCAAGAAGAACAAGGTGAGCTTCTTCCACGGCCGGGCGAGCTTCGCCGGGCGTGACGCCGCGGGCGTGCAGGTATCCGTCGGCGCGCCGGCTGGCGAGACCCTCGTGGCCGCGCAGGTGATCGTGGCCACGGGCTCCAACGCCCGCGCGCTGCCCGGCGTGCCCTTCGACGAGAAGCAGATCCTCTCGAACGAAGGTGCGCTCGCCATCCCCGCCGTGCCCAAGAAGCTGGGCGTGATCGGCGCCGGCGTGATCGGCCTCGAGATGGGCTCGGTGTGGCGCCGCCTGGGATCGCAGGTCACGGTGCTCGAGGCGCTTCCCGCCTTCCTGGGTGCGGTGGACGAGCAGATCGCCAAGGAAGCGCACAAGATCTTCACCAAGCAGGGGCTGGGCATCTCGCTGGGCGTGAAGATCGAGTCGGTAATGGCCGACAAGAAGGGCGTCACGGTCAGCTACCTCGACGCCAAGGGCGAAGCGCAGACGCTGGCGGTGGACAAGCTGATCGTCTCGATCGGACGCGTGCCCAACACCGACGGGCTCAATGCCGAAGCGATCGGCCTCAAGCTCGACGAACGCGGCTTCGTTGCCGTCGACGACGACTGCCGCACCAATGTGCCGGGCGTGTGGGCCGTGGGCGACGTGGTGCGCGGCCCCATGCTGGCGCACAAGGCCGAGGAAGAGGGCGTGGCGGTCGCCGAGCGCATCGCGGGCCAGCACGGTCACGTGAACTTCAACACCGTGCCCTGGGTGATCTACACCAGCCCGGAGATCGCCTGGGTTGGGCAGACCGAGCAGCAGCTCAAGGCCGCGGGCCGCGCCTACAAGGCGGGCACCTTCCCCTTCATGGCCAACGGCCGCGCGCGGGCGCTGGGCGACACGACGGGCATGGTCAAGTTCCTGGCCGATGCCACGACCGACGAGATCCTCGGCGTGCACATCATCGGCCCCTACGCCTCCGAGCTGATCGCCGAGAGCGTGGTCGCCATGGAGTTCAAGGCTGCCGCGGAAGACATCGCCCGCATCTGTCACGCGCACCCCTCGCTGTCCGAGGCGACCAAGGAGGCCGCCCTGGCGGTGGACAAGCGCACGCTCAACTTCTGAGACCGGCGCGCCCCCCATGCCCTTCCTCAGCCGGCTCGGGGACGCGCTCTCGAGCCGCGGCTACGCCCTCGACCCGGCGCAACGCGCTGCCGCCGAGCGCCTCGCCCAGCTCGACCGCGACTGGCGCGCCTACAAGTTGCGCCGTTCGAACCGGCTCAAGAAGATGCTGGTCAAGCCGCCCGTGCCGCGCGGCGTGTATCTGTGGGGCGGGGTGGGGCGGGGCAAGAGCTTCCTGATGGATGCCTTCTTCGCCACCGCACCGGTGCTGCGCAAGACGCGCGTGCACTTCCACGAGTTCATGCGTGGCGTGCATCACGAGCTCGACCGCCTCAGGGGCACGCCCGACCCGCTCGACGAGGTGGCCAGTGCCATCGCCAGCCGCTACCGGCTGATCTGCTTCGACGAGTTCCACGTCTCGGACATCGCGGACGCGATGATCCTCTATCGTCTGCTCGACCGGCTCTTCACCCTCAATACAGGCTTCGTGATCACCTCGAACTACGCGCCCGACGCGCTCTACCCCGACGGCCTGCATCGCGACCGGCTGCTGCCCGCGATCGCACTGCTCAAGGAGCGGCTCGACGTGATCCAGGTGGACGCTGGCATCGACTACCGGCGGCGCACGCTCGAGCAGCGCCGCGCCTACATCGTGCCCGCCGGCCCCGAGGCCGACGCCGAGCTTGGCGCGCTCTTCGACGAGCTGGCGGCCACGGAAGACGACAGTCCGGTGCTGACCATCGAGGCGCGCCAGATCCGCGCGCGACGGCGCGCCGGTTCGGTGGTGTGGTTCGACTTCGCGGTGCTTTGCGGCGGCCCGCGCTCGCAGATGGACTACCTCGAGATCGCCGCCCGGTTCCAGACCGTGCTGCTGTCCAGCGTGCCGCGCATGTCGGCGGGCCAGGCATCGGAGGCGCGCCGCTTCACCTGGCTGGTCGACGTGCTCTACGACCACCGTGTGAAGCTGGTGATCTCGGCCGACGCCGCGCCCGAGGAGCTCTACACCAGCGGTGCGCTGGCCCACGAGTTCGTGCGCACCGCCTCGCGCCTGACCGAGATGCAGTCGCGCGAATACCTCGAGTCGGCGCGCCGCGCGGTGGCGACGGTATGAGGCGCCGGCTCGTGCGCAGTGCTCGTTGGTTCGCGCTGGCCTGCCTTCAGGCCGCGCTTGCGGCGCCAACGGCGCACGCTGCGGAACTGGCCGAGCGCTTCCCGGCCGGCAGCATTGCCGACCGCACCCAGGCCGAGGCCGCACAGCGTGCCGCCGAGGACGAGATCAAGCGCATCAAGACCGAGGAGCAGCGCGCGCTGGCAGCCTGCAGCGAGAAGTTCCTGGTCAACGCCTGCCGCGAGGACGCCAGGATCAAGGCCGAGACCCAGCGTCGTGCGGCCCGTCGCGTCGAGGTCGAGGCCAAGGATGCGATCCGCCGCATCGATGCGGACGAGGCGGCCGCGCGCAAGGCCAAGGCGGCCGCCGAGCAGCCCGCGCGCGACGCCCAGCGGGCGCGCGAGGAGGAGGCGGCACGCGCCAAGCACGAGGCCCGGAAGGTCGAAGGAGAGCGCGCACCCTCTGGCCCTACACCCGAGGAGTCGGACGCCAAGCGCCGCGCGCAGGAGGAAAAGGCGGCCCAGGTGCGCAGCCGCGAGGCCGAGGCGCGAGCCCGAGCGGCCGAGGCACCAGACAAGGCGCGCGCCTACGCCGACAAGCAGGCCGAGGCGCAGGCACGCCAGGCGGAGCAGGCGCGCAAGAAGGCCGAGGCCGAGCGCAAGCGGGCGGAACGCGCGGCGCGGCGCGAGAAGGAAGCTGAAGAGCGCGAGGCCCTGATTCAGCGCGCCGAGAAAGCACGCGAAGCACAGAGGCAGTAGGGCGGGGCCTCGGCCTCTGCGTTTTCCGAGCTACTCGGGCGCGGCCACGCGTGGCCGCGGTGGTGCCTCGTCGAGCCGCACCAGCGCCAGGGACAGGTTGTCGCCGCGGCCGCGCGCGCGCTGCCGGGCCTGCTCGATGAGGTGGTTCGAGGCTTCACGGGGCGGCAGGCGGTCGAGCACCTCGCCAAGCTCCTCATCGACGAAGTAGGCCCACAATCCGTCGCTCGCCAGGAGGAAGGTGTCGCCGACCTGCAGGTCGGCGGTCTCGGTGATCTCGACGTGGGGCGCGCGGTTGATTCCGAGCGCGCTGACCAGGATGTTCTTGTAGCGCGAGGCCGCGCCCTCGAGTTCCTCGAGCCGGCCCTCGGCGCGCAATTGCTCCACGTAGGTGTGGTCTGCGGTGCGCGACAGCAGCGCGCCGCGGCGGAAGTGGTAGAGCCGGGTGTCGCCCGCGTGTGCCCAGGCGGCCCGGCCACCAAAGAGCACGAGCACGCACAGCGTGCTGTGCGGCTCCTTTTCCTCGGCCAGGGCCGCCAGGCGGATGACGGTGTGCGCCTCGGACGCGATCGTCTCGAGCAGCTGGCGCACGCTGCCGTCGTGGGGCGAGGCCTCGGCGAAGAGCTGCTCGGCGGTAGAGATCACCTGATCCGAGGCCATGCGCCCGCCGCTGCGCCCACCCATGCCGTCGGCGACGATGGCCATCAGCGCCCCGGGCAGACGCCTGCCGGTGAAAATGGCCACTCGGTCCTGTTGCTCGGCACGGTCGCCGATGTGCTGCGCGGTACAGGCGTTGATCTTGAAACGTTGCAAGGCTCGCCTCGGTGAGAGCCGGGGCAGTCTATCATCGGGGTCGTTTCGTCCCATCCCACACTCGTGGAACAGCAAGAGATCAAGCGCCGCATCATCGAGTTGCAGATCGAGCACCGCGATCTGGACGAGGCGATCGCGCGTCTGGCGGCCTACAGCGGAGCGGACGAGCTGCACCTGCGCCGACTCAAGAAGCGCAAATTGCAGATCAAGGACACACTCGCCCTGCTGCAAATGGAACTCGTGCCGGACATCCCGGCCTGAGGCGCGGCGCGGATGAGCGACAGCGCCGACGCGCAGCGCGCGGCCGCCGGGTTTGGCGAAGTCGAGCAAGCCTTCGCTGAGCACGGCCCCCTGGCCAGGGCGCTGCCCGGCTTCAGCGCGCGTCCCTCGCAGGCAGAAATGGCCGTGGCCATCGCCGCCACCATCGCCACGGGCGGCACCATGGTTGCCGAGGCAGGCACCGGCACCGGCAAGACCTTCGCGTACCTGGTGCCCGCGCTGCTGGCCGGTGGCAAGGTGCTCGTCTCGACCGGCAGCAAGCCCTTGCAGGACCAGCTCTATGGCAAGGACCTGCCCGCCGTGCGCGCGGCGCTGGGCGTCAACGCGAGCACCGCGCTGCTCAAGGGGCGCGCCAACTACGTGTGCCTGCTGCGGCTCGAGCGCACCGAGTCCCAGGGTCGCCTCGCCTCGCGCGAGGAGGCCTTCCACCTGCGCGAGATCCTGCGCTTCGCGCGCCTGACGCACAGCGGAGACCGCGCCGAGCTCGCCGCGGTTCCCGAGCACGCCTCGATCTGGCCGGCGGTCACCTCGACGCGCGACAACTGCCTCGGCTCCGAGTGTCCGCGCTTTCAGGAGTGCTTCGTCTTCAAGGCGCGACGCGAGGCGCAGGCGGCCGACGTGGTGGTGGTCAACCACCACCTCTTCCTCGCCGACCTGGCGCTGCGCGACGACGCGATCGCCGACTTCCTGCCAGCGGTCGACACCGTGATCCTCGACGAAGCGCACCAGCTGCCCGAGGTCGCCGCGGACTTCTTCGGATCGATGCTGTCCTTGTCCCAGGTCGTCGAACTTGCCCGCGACGCGCGCGCGCTGGGAGCGAGCCGTGCGCCCGACGGTGCGCCCTGGAGCCGGCTCGCGGATGCACTCGAGCGCGCCACCCGGGAGGTGCGCCTGGCGCTGGCCGAACAGGGCATGGAGGCCGGACGCCGAGTAGCTCTGGACCGCCTGCCGGCGCCCGCCGCGCTCGCCAAGCAGTTGCAGGCAGCGGGGGAGGCGCTGGGCGAACTGAGCGAGGCGCTGGAAGCCAACCGCCACCGCGATGCAGAGCTCGACCTGCTCGGCCCCCGGGGCGCCGAGCTTCGCGTCGCGATCGAGGCATGGCAGCGTGCGGCCGCGCAACCGCAAGCCGGCGTGGACGCCGAGACCGGCCCGCTGGTGCGCTGGGTCAGTACCTCCGCGCACGGGGCCCAGTTTCACGCCACCCCGCTGTCCTTCGCGGCGGCCTTCGCCAGGGCGCGCGAACGCCAGGCGCAGGCCTGGATCCTGACCTCCGCGACCCTGACCACGGCCGGGCGCTTCGACCACTTCCTGGGCGAGATGGGTCTGGCCGAGGCGCGCACCGGCCGCTGGGAGAGTCCGTTCGACTTTGCGCGCCAGGCGCTGCTCTACCTGCCCGATGACCTGCCCGATCCGCTGGGCGCGGACTTCGCCGAGCGCGTGGCCGATCTGGCCTGGCCTCTGATCGAGGCCTCGCATGGGCGGGCCTTCGTGCTGTGCACCACCCTGCGGGCGGTGGACCGCGTGGCCGAGCGCCTGCGCAGCCACCTTGCGGCGAGCGCCCTCGAGCTACCCCTGCTGGTGCAGGGCGAGGCCACGCGGCGCGCGCTGATCGAGCGCTTTCGCGAGGCCGGCAACGCCGTGCTGGTGGGCTCGGTCAGCTTCTGGGAGGGCATCGACATCCGCGGCGAAGCGCTCAGCCTCGTGGTGATCGACAAGCTGCCGTTTGCGCCGCCCGACGATCCGGTGGTCGAGGCGCGCATCCGCTGGCTGCGCGCCCAGGGGCGCAACCCCTTCATGGACTACCAGTTGCCGAGCGCGGTGACCCTGCTGCAGCAGGGCGTGGGGCGACTGATTCGCGACGAGGGCGATCGGGGCGTGCTGATGATCCTGGACGGCCGCCTGGTGACCAAGCCCTATGGCAAGACGGTGCTTGCCAGCCTGCCGCCCTTTGCCCGCACGCGGCGCCTGGAGCGCGCCTGTGCCTTCCTGGAGCGATCCGCGATCGACGAAGGCGCCGCGCCCTAGAGACTCAGGGCGACTTGCGGGGCGCGCCCTGGGGAAAGTTGAGGTCGAGCACGCGCTGCGTGTCGGCCTGCAGGTCGGACAGCCCAAGGGCCGCGTAGCTGTCGACCATGATCTTGAGCGCGTCGCGGGCGTAGGGGGTCGACTGGAAGTCGCGCAGCACGTTCTGCGCCCGCGCGATCGCCGCCACGTAGGCGCGGCGCGTGTAGTAGAAGCGGGCGACGTTGACCTCGCCGCGGGCCTGGGCGTCGACCAGTTCGCGCATCCGCGCGCGCGCCTCGGGCGCGTAGCGGCTCTCGGGATAGCGCGTGACGAGCTCGCGCAGGATCTCGAAGGACTCGCGCGCGCCCTTGGCGTCGCGATCCGCCATGTCCTGGCGGGTCAGGCGCGAAACCAGACCATCGTCCTCGCTGAAGGTGGCCAGCGCCTTGATGTACAGAACGTAGTCCGCGAAGGGGTGGTTCGGGTACTGGCGCAGGAAGCGGTCGGTGATCTGGATCGCCTGAGCGTTGTCGCCTTCCTTGTAATAGGTGAAAGCGAGCTCGATCTGCGCCTGCTGGCCGTGGCGGCCGAAGGGGTAGCGCGACTCGAGCTTCTGGTAGTACTCGCGCGCCTTGGCGTAGTTGCCCTCGTTCAGCTCGTTGCGCGCCTCCGCATACAATTTGTCGGCGCTCCAGTCAGCGGTCGGATCCTTGCCCAAGCCGCTCAGCCAGCCGCAGGACGCAAGCAGCAGGACGGCGCACAGGGCGGCGAAACTTTGGGCGGCGCGGCGCAGAGGCGCGGGCGCGGAGGCAGAGGACATCGGAGGGCGGCGCGTTGAAGTCAGGCGGTGAGTATAGCGGGCAGCCCCATCCGTCCGAGGACGACACCGGGGAGGAAGGCGAGGCCGCAGAGGGCCCGCTCGCGACCTTCACGGTGGCCACGGCCGAGCACGGCGAACGGCTCGACAAGATGCTCGCCGCGCGCCTGCCGCGGCTATCGCGCAGCCGCCTGCAAAGTTGGATCGAGCAGGGCGCGGTGCGGGTGGACGGGGAGCCGGCGCAGCGCGCGCGCCAGTCGGTGCAGATTGGCCAGCGGGTCGTGGTGCACGCCGTGCCCGCGCCCGAGGATCTGGCGTTCGCGCCCGAGCCCATGACGCTCGCCATCGTCCACGAGGATGCCGACCTGATCGTGCTCGACAAGCCGCCGGGCCTGGTGGTGCACCCCGCGGCCGGCCACTGGTCCGGAACCCTGCTCAACGGACTGCTGGCTCATGATCCGGCGCTGGCAGCCCTGCCGCGGGCGGGCATCGTGCACCGGCTGGATGCCGACACCTCCGGCCTGATGGTGGTGGCGCGCAACCTCATCGCGCAGACCGACCTCGTGCGTCAACTCCAGGTCCGCAGCGTGACCCGCGAATACTGGGCGGTGGTGCGGGGCCGAGCGCCGCAGCGAACGAGCATCGAGGCCGCGATCGAGCGCGACCCGCGCAACCCCTTGCGCTTCCGGGCGGGGCAGGGGCCCGCAGCCAAGCCGGCGCGCACCCACGTGGCCCGACTCGGCGTGGCCAACACCGAGGCGGGAGAATTGAGCTGGGTGGTCTGCCGGCTCGACACCGGCAGGACTCACCAGATCCGCGTGCACCTCGAGTCCCTGGGCCTGCCCCTGGTCGGCGACCCCGTGTATCGCGGTCGCCCACCGCATCCGCGTCCTGGGGCCGCGCCGTGGACGGGATTCAATCGACAAGCGTTGCACGCCTGCCGCCTCGGGCTGGTCCACCCGGCCAGCGGCGCGGCGCTCTCCTGGTTCCGGCCGCCACCGGCCGACATGAACGACCTGATGCGCAGCCTGGGATTCGGCCCGCTGGATCGGCCCAGCAAGGCGTTCGAATGAACGCCGGTCCCACGCCGCAGTTGCCGCCCGGCAGCGTGATCTCGCCCGATTGGGACGCACCCCCGGGGGTGCGCGCGCTCTTCACGCTGCGCGCAGGCGGCGTCTCGCGCGGCCCCTGGGGCGGCGCAGTACCAGGCGAAGGCGGACTCAACCTCGGTGCGGCCTGCGGCGACGAACCCGCCGCGGTGGCCGAGAACCGCGCGCGTCTGGCTCGCGCACTGCCCGCGCCCCCGATCTGGCTGCAGCAGGTTCATGGCGTGAAGGTGCACGAGGCGTGCACGCCCTTGCCGCCCGGCGCTGCGCCGCCCGTGGCCGATGCCGTGGTCACGGCCACGCCCGGTGTGGTGTGCGCGGTGCTGGTGGCCGACTGCCTGCCCGTGATGCTGGCCGATGCGCGCGGCCGCGCCGTGGGTGTCGCGCACGCCGGCTGGCGCGGCCTGGCGGGCGGGGTGATCGAGGCGAGCGCCGCTCGCCTGCGCACTCTGCTGGGCGAGCCCGAGGCGCGCCTGGTGGCCTGGCTGGGCCCGTGCATCGGTCCGGGCGCCTTCGAGGTCGGCGCAGAGGTGCTCGAGGCGATGCAGGCGCGGTTTGCGCGGGCCGGCGCGGCCTTTGCCCCGCTCGGCGCGGGCAAGTACCTTGCCGATCTTCCCGCCCTGGCCCGTCAGGCTCTTGAAAGCTCCGGCGTAGAAGATGTGTGGGGCGGCGATGCGTGCACTTTCAGCGATGCCCGCCGCTACTTCAGCTTTCGGCGTGACCGCACCACCGGTCGACACGCGGCTCTGATCTGGATCGACCCGCGCTGAACTGGCGAGCGCAGGGTTTGACAGGGTCCGGACCGGTGGGAAGAATCGGACTGAGCCTGGTGCGTCGCACGGACCAACACGGGCCAATAAGGAGGAGACAGTTCCATGGCAAGCCGCAAGCCGGGCGCAGCAGCCGCGCCGGCGCGCAAGACTGCGCGCAAGAAGTCTGCTCGTCCCGCCGCCCGCCCGGC
>ERZ795054.1512-NODE-1512-length-21773-cov-5.123722_pt1 | contig 21773 bp, 22 predicted proteins | sample MGYA00375138_ERZ795054 | MGnify/ENA primary metagenome ERZ795054 (study PRJEB30183, sample SAMN05720215) | anaerobic digester metagenome | isolation source: active sludge of municipal wastewater-treating anaerobic digesters | place: USA | collected 2014-12-23 ... | reverse complement strand
CCGGAGCGGGTGTACTGGTCGATGTTGGCGTCCAGCTTCTTCATGTAGTCGAAGACCTTCTCCTCGTCGCCCTTGTAGACGTAGCGGAGGGTGGTGATGACATTGTAGGCCGTGCCGGAGGTGTTCGGGTTGGCCATGCGGATCTGGCCCTTGTACTCGGGCTTTAATAGGTCCGCCCAGCTCTTCGGCGGGGTGAGCCCGAGCTCAGCTGCGCGCTTGGTGTTGGTCACGAAGGTGAGGGGGCCAACATACAGGCCGATCCAGAACCCGTCCTTGTCCTTGAACTCCGCGGCGGTCTTGGAGGCGAAGCGGGACTTGTAGGCGGTGGTGAGGCCCTTGTCCTTGGCGGTGATGTGGTCCAGGCCCACCCCGCCCAGCCAGATGGAGGCCTGGGGATTGGCGGCCTCCGCCTCCATCCGGGCGATGGCCTCGCCGCCGGACAGGCGGACGAAGCTGGTCCGGATCCCCGTCTCGGCCTGGAACTTCTCCAGGATGGCCTTGGCCAGGGGTTCCTCCAGGGTGGTGTACACGCTCAGGGTCTCCTGGGCGGCCGCGAAGGAAAGTGCGGCAAGAAGGATCGCCGCGACTGCGAGAATGCGTTTCATAGGTATTCCTCCCGTTCTGCTCATCGGATTCCTTCCGATGGGAAACGATATTCTAACCTAGTTTTCACGGAATGTACAATTCGGAGTGGAGTCCCCGGCCGGCCGAGCGGGCCTCCCGCTCCGCCGCGGCGAAGGCCGAGGAGAAGGCGAAGGGGTATTTCAGGAGGGCCCGGGCCGCCCCGGAACGCACCAGCTCCAGGTTCAGGCAGACCCCGTCGGGCGAATACAGGTAGGCCAGGACCCGGCCGTACCGGTCCCGGAGCTCCCGGTCGAAGGCCAGCAAGACCGCTCGGCCTTCCAGAAGGGCCCGGGCGGCCGCGGCGGACTCGGGGCCTCCCGGATCCGCGGCCCGGCTCTCCCGCCCGAGCTCCGGGGCGTCCACCCCGATGAGGCGAACCGTCTCCCGGGTCCCCAGGCCCGCGGGCGGCCGGGGGATCTCGACGACCGCGGTGTCCCCGTCCACCACGCGCAGCACCCGGGCGACCGTCATCCGGGACGGATCCGCGGCCGAGGGCTCCCGGATGCGTTCCGTGTGGATGCTGTAGGGGATCGCCGGGACCGGCGCCGTGGCGCCCGCGCCCGAGGCTGAGGGCGCCGGGCGGGACTGGCAGGCGACGGGGATGCCCGCGGCCAGGAAGGCCGCGGCCACGGTGACGCAGGCGAAGACGATGACCGTGGGCAGGAGGGGCGCGCGGGGTCTCGGCCTCATGGGGCGGGATCCGTTACTTCAGGTTTTCCGGGTTCAGGCATTCCAGCTCGGGCACGACGAAGCGGCCGTCCTTGCGGACCAGGCGCCCGTCCATCCAGATTTCCCCGCCCCCGTGCTCGGGGGTCTGGATCAGGACCATGTCCCAGTGCACCGCGGACCGGTTCCCGTTGAAGCAGTCGTCGTAGCTGTTGCCCGGCGTGAAGTGGATGGACCCCGCGATCTTCTCGTCGAAGAGGGTCTCCTTCATGGCCTTGGTGATGTACGGGTTGACCCCCAGGGCGAACTCGCCCACGTACCGGGCCCCCGGGTCCGTGTCCAGGATGGCGTTGATCCTGTCCGTGTCGTTGGCCGTCGCCTTCACGATCTTCCCGTCCTTGAACTCCAGCCGCACGTTCTCGAAGGTGAAGCCGTCCTTCTCGCTGGGGGTATTGTAGGCCAGGACCCCGTTCACGGATTCCTTGACCGGGGCGGTGTAGACCTCCCCGTCGGGGATGTTCATCCTGCCGTCGCACTTGACCGGCGGCAGGCCCTTGATCGAGAAGGAGAGGTCCGTGCCGGGGGAGACGATGCGCACCCGGTCCGTGCGGGCCAGGAGCTCCACCAAGGGGTCCATGGCCTTTGACATCCTGGCGTAGTCCAGGGTGCAGACCGAGAAGTAGAAGTCCTCGAAGCCCTCCTCGCTCATCCCCGCCAGCTGGGCCATCCCCGGGGTCGGGTAGCGCAGCACCACCCAGCGGGTGTCCGGCACCCGGCACTCCATGTGGACCTTGCGGGCGAGGATGTCGTTGTAGAGCTTAAGTTTCTCCGGGGGGATGTCGGACCAGGCGGAGAGGTTGCGGTTGGCGGTGAAGCCGATGAAGCAGTCCATCTCCCGCATGCGGGCCAGCTCGTACCGGGCCTGGGCCTCCATCTGCTCGGCGGTACAGCGCCGGATCAGGGCCCTGTCCACGGTCTTGTCCCGGAGGGTGACGAAGGGCCGGGCCCCGGCGTCGTGGACGGCGTCCACCAGGGCGGTCACGAAGGGCGTCTCCGCGTTGGTCGCCTGGATCAGGACCTTCTGGCCGGGCTTGGCCTCCACGGAGAAATTCACGAGAATCTCGGCCAGTCGTTTCAGTCGGGCGTCTAGCATGGGGCTATCCTCGGGTAGGGATCGGGGATTCGGAATCGAGTATACCAGGGGCGCCTCCCGGAGTGAAGAAGCGCCCGAAGCCGCGCCCTCAGTACCCGCCCCGGTCCCGCAGTCCCCGGACCGTCCGGGCCAGGGCGACCGGGAGGGGCGTGATTTGGTATCCCAGTTCCGACTCGGCCCGGGCCGAGGAGACCTTCCAGTCGTACAGGAAGCGCTTGACCCAGGCGGGGGTGAGGAGGGGGCGGCCCCCGGTCAGCCGGGCGGCTACCCCGGCCAGGCCGGCCGCGGCGTAGAGGAGGGCCGCCGGCGCTGTCGGCAACCGGCGCTCCACCCCGGAGGCCCGGGCCAGGGCCGCGAAGAAGTCCCGGTAGGACAGGTCGTGCCCTCCCAGGAGGTGGCGGCGTCCGGGTACGCCCCGGGCCAGGGCCGCCCGGTGCCCCTCGACCACGTCGTCCAGGAAGGCGTAGTTGCCCAGGCTCCGGCCGTCCCCGGGAATGAGCAGGAACTTCCCCCGGAGGTAGCGGTCGATCATGGCCGTGTAGGGGGGCAGGTCCGGTCCGACGGGACAGCCGTAGACCCGGGTGGGGTTCACCGTGACGATCTCGAGCCCCCGGTCCAGGAAGCCCGGGACCAGGATCTCCGCCTGGGCCTTGGTCCGCTCGTAGTCGTTCAAGAAGCCGATGCGCCGGGGCGAGTCCTCGTGGACGGGGGATCCGTCCAGGGCCGGGCCCAGGACTCCCGCGGAGGAGGTGAAGACCACCCGCCGGACCCCCGCCCGGACGGCGGCCTCGAAGGCCCGGCGGGCCCCGGCCACGTTGGCCTCCTCGTAGTCGGCGGGGGACCCCGAGGCCTTGACCCAGCCGGCCAGGTGGAACCCCGCCTCGGCCCCCTCGCAGAGCCGGTCCAGGGACCCCTCGTCCCCCAGGTCGCCCCGGACGACCCGGGCTCCCCGGGCCGCCAGGAAGCCCCCCCGGTCCGGATTCCGGGCCAGGGCGGCCACCTCGTGGCCCTCCTCCAGCAGGGACAGAGCTAAGGCGGATCCGATATATCCCGTGGCTCCCGTGATGAAAATCCTCATGCGGCGCTCCCCCCCTCGGAAATTCCGGCAAACGGCGGCCAGTATAGGCGCCGGAACCCGGCTCGGTAAAGCCGGTGCTTGCCGCGCGGCTGGCGGGTGCCGTACAGTGGACCCATGACCGCTCCCTTCGACGTCCTGAACCCCGAACTCGCGATGGAATCCGTTCGGGAGGCCTTCGGCCTGGACCTGAAGGGGATCTGGGTCCCCTATCCCAGCTACGTCAACCGGGTCTACGGACTGCGGTCCGCCGACGGCCGGGACTTCGTTGCCAAGTTCTACCGCCCCGGACGTTGGACAGCGGAGGCGATACGGGAGGAGCACGCCTTCCTGGCGGAGCTGGCCGCGGCGGAGATCCCGGTGGCGGCCCCCCTTCCGGACTCGGAGGGGGATACACTCCCGGTCCTGGCCCTGGAGGCACCGGACGGCGGGGACGTCCTCTACCCCTTCGCCCTCTTCCCCCGTCGGGGGGGCCGGCTCTTCGATGCGGAGTCCGACGAGGACTGGCTGCGCCTGGGCCGCCTGGCCGGCCGGGTCCACGCCGTGGGGGCCCTCCGCTCCGCGGAGCGGAGGATCTCCTTCCGCCCCGGACTCCTCTCGGCCTATGTCGAGGAATTGGAACGGGAGGGAATGCCCCATCCCGAGTGCCGGGCCGAGTTCCGCGAGGCCGTCGAGGGGGCCCGGGAGATCCTGGATCCCCTCCTGGCGGAGGCCCGGCTCCTGCGCATCCACGGCGACTTCCACCGGGGCAATATCCTGGACCGGCCCGGAGAGGGGCTGTTGCTCATGGACTTCGACGACATGGTCATGGGGCCCGCCGTCCAGGACCTGTGGCTCCTCCTTCCCGGCCCCTCGGACGAATGCCGACGGGAGTTCGCCCTCATCCTGGAGGGGTACGAGGAGTTCCGGCCCTTCGATTCCGCGGAACGGGCCCTGATCGAGCCCCTGCGCTTCCTGCGGATGGTCCATTACCTGGCCTGGCAGGCCCGCCAGCGGGGGGACGCGGGATTCCTCCGGCACTTCCCGGACTGGGGCGGCCGGGCCTTCTGGATCAAGGAGACCGAGGACCTGCGGGATCAGCTGAGGAGGATGGACGGTTGACCGCCATCGCCAACACCTCCCCCGGGAGCCCCTCGCCCGCGGCCTTGCGGGCGCTCTCCAGGAATTCCTCCATCCGGGGAAAGCCCTCCGCCCGGTAGACCGCGGCCTGGATGCCCATCTCCAGGCGGTCCAGGCGGCGCAGGAGGCGGGCCTCCGGACTGGCGCCTTCCTCGAACTCCTCCCAGAGGGCCAGGATCTCCCCGGATCCCGGCGCCCCCTCGAGCACCCGGAGGAGGGATTCCCGTTCCATCCGGTACTTCTCTTCCTTTGAAATGCCGTCCACGGGGGTGATGTCCCCGGCGTAGACCTCCCCCAGCTCGTGGGCCAGGGCCATGCGGCAGGTCCTGCCGGGGTCCGCGTCCCGGAAGGGTTCCCGTCCCGCCAGGAACAGGGCGAGCACGGCGGTGCCGAAGCTGTGGTCCGCCACGGACTCGCACCGTTCCTCCGGGACGCCCCGCTTGAGCCAGCCCTGTCGGTAGAGGCGCTTGAGGGCCAGGACCCGCAGGTACGCGCGGAGGAGGGCCTCCTCCGGGGACGGGTCGCCCGGGGAGGCCGGGCCGGCCGCCGCGGCAGTCGGGCCCTCGGCGGGCGCGGTTCCCGCGGGAGCCGCGCCGAACAGGAGGTCCTCGGGAAATCCGGCTTTGCGCTTCATGTCCGCCATCCTAGCGGCCCGGGACGGATCGGGCAACCCGCTCCCGGTGGTACGAAGCTTGTGAAGCCCCTCCCTCGGCCTTGTGCCCCTCCGGGGCCCGTGCTATGGTTGTCAGGGTATGAACCTTCCCGATCCGCGGCCCCGGCGTAGGCCCGCCCGGAGGCGTCCGTGATCGACACCGCCTCACTCCAGAAGTACTCCCTCTTCGGGGGGATGATCCCGGATCAGGTCGAGCGGATACGTCCCCTGCTGCTCCCCTCGTCCTACTCCGAGGGCCAGTCCGTCCTCCGGGAGGGGGACCCCAACGACAGCGTCTACTTCATCCTGGACGGCCGCGTCCAAATCGTGAAGGGAACCCGCGTCCTGACCGAACTCGGGGAGGGGGAGACCTTCGGGGAGATGGAGCTCCTGGACGTCCAGCCCTCGGCCGCCACGGTCCGCGCCCTCGGGCCCCTCCGCGTCGCGGCCATCTCGAACCGGGCGGTCCGGCAGATCTACTGCATGGACCCCAAGATCTTCGCCCTTTTGATGATGAACCTGGCACGGGACCTGTCCCGGAAGCTCCGTCGGATGGACGAGCTGGCGGCCGCCCTCTCCGACCCCGCCGCCCGGGACTTCTCCTCCCCCGCGCCTCCCCGGGATCTCGGACCGGCCGGCGGACTGGATTGTTAGCGTTTGACGGGATGCTCGAAGGATAGCGAGAGCCCCCCGGAACGGAGGTATTCCATGTTCGAGGAGATCCGGCGCCCCACCCTCGTGGTGGACACCGGCAAGGTCCGGGAGAACGTGCTCAGGATGAAGGGACGGGCGGACCGGAACGGGACCGCCTTCCGGCCCCACCTCAAGACCCACCAGTCCCGGGTCATCGGGCGCCTCTTCCGGGACCTGGGGGTCCGGACCGGCACGGTCTCCTCCGTGGAGATGGCCAAGCTCTTCGCGGACGACGGCTGGGACGACCTGACCATCGCCTTTCCGGCCAACCTCCGGGAGATCGGGGAGATGGACGAGCTGGCGGGGCGGATCCGCCTGGGGCTCCTGGCGGACAACCCGGAGACGATCCGGGCCCTGGCCGCGGGGCTCTCCCGGCCCGTCGACCTGTGGATCAAGATCGACGTGGGTTCCCGTCGCTGCGGGATCCGGGCGGAGGACCGGGAGGGACTCCGGGCTGTGTCCGAGGCGGTCCGAGCGGCCCCGCGCCTCCGCCTGGCGGGGGTCCTGACCCACGATTCCCGGACCTACGGGGTCCGGGGCCGGGAGGCCGTAGCCGCCCTCTTCCGGGAGGGTCGGGACGCCCTCCTTGCCGCCAAGGCCTTCCTGGCCTCCGAGGGCTGGCCGGACCTGCGGGCCTCCTTCGGGGACACCCCCTCTATGAGCCTCGTGGAGGACTGGTCCGGCCTGGACGAGGTCCGGCCCGGGAACTTCGCCTACTACGACCTCCAGCAGTACGTCGCGGGATCCTGCTCCCCCGGGGACATCGCGGCGGCCGTGGCCTGCCCGGTCGTCGGGGTCTACCCCGACCGAGGGGAGGCCGTAGTCTACGGGGGGGCCGTGCACCTGTCCAAGCAGTCCCAGACCCTTCCGGAGGGGGGGACTTCCTACGGGGCCGTCTTCGAGGTCCGGGACGGCCGGTGGACGGGCTTCCGGGAGGGGGCCGGGGTCCGGACGGTGACCCAGGAGCACGGGATCGTCCGGATGGGACCTGAGGACTTGGCGTCGACGCGGATCGGGGACCTGGTTTTCCTCTGTCCGGTGCATTCCTGCCTGGCCGCGGACCTGCTCCGGCCGAACACCGTCTACCTGTAACGCGCGGGACCGGCGGGCGGAAACGCCGCCGGAGCGCCCGGAAAGGATGCTTCCATGTTCGATACCTTCGCCCGGCTTCCGCATACGGTCCAGGCGCTCCTGGCGACCCTCTTCACCTGGGGGGTGACGGCCCTGGGGGCCGGGATGGTCTTCTTCTTCAAGAAGATCGACCGGCGGGTCCTGGACGCCATGCTCGGGTTCGCGGGCGGGGTCATGACCGCCGCCTCCTTCTGGTCCCTCCTGGCCCCGGGCATCGAGATGGCCGAGAGCATGGGCATGGTGCCCTGGGTCCCCGCGGTGATCGGGTTCCTGGCGGGGGGCCTGTTCCTCAAGCTCGTGGACAAGATCCTGCCCCACCTCCACATCGAGGCCAAGCTGGAGGACGCCGAGGGGCCCAAGACCTCCTGGCAGCGCTCCATTCTCCTCGTGTTCGCCATCACCCTGCACAACATCCCGGAGGGCCTGGCCGTGGGCGTGGCCTTCGGCGCTCTGGCGGCGGGGATCCCGGGAGCGAGCCTGGCGGGAGCCGCCGCCCTGGCCCTGGGCATCGGGCTCCAGAACTTCCCGGAAGGGGCGGCCGTCTCCATCCCCCTCCGTCGGGAGGGCATGAGCCGCCTCAAGAGCTTCTGGTACGGCCAAGCCTCGGGGGTCGTGGAGCCGATCGCGGGGTTCCTGGGGGCCGCCCTGGTCGTCGCGGCCCAGCCCCTCCTGCCCTACGCCCTTTCGTTCGCGGCGGGAGCCATGATCTACGTGGTGGTGGAGGAGGTCATACCGGAATCCCAGGGATCCGGAAACTCCGACATCTCCACCCTCGGGGCCCTGGGGGGCTTCGCCCTGATGATGCTCTTGGACGTGGCCCTGGGCTGACGGAACCGAAGGGAGGCACCATGGAACGGAAGAGGAGAATCCTGATCGCCGCGGCGGCCCTGTTCGCGGTCCTGTTCGCGGCGCGCCTGGCCTGGGAGCTGACCCGGGACCGGACGGCGCCGTCGCCCTTCGGAGGGTTCGGGGCCGGCGAGATGGTCCAGTCCTCCGTCCCCCCGCAGGAGCGCCGGAACTACGCCAGCGCCAAGATCGCCGTGGATCAGGCCCCCTCGGGAGCCCAGGTGGTGGAGCAGAAGTACGAGCGGGTCTCCCAGATCGAGTCCAGGACCGGGCACTGGGACTCCGACCTGGCCGCGGTCAAGCTGGCGATCGAGGGGGCCAAGGCCCTGGTCCAGCGGGAGAATTCCTACGGCCTTCCGGGCGCGCGGGTCCTGTCCATCTCCCTGGGAGTCATCCCGGACGCCTTCGACCCGACCGTGGAGACCCTCAAGGCTATCGGGGATCTCCGGTCCGCCAACGTGATCAAGACGGACCGGACCTCGGACTTCCGGGCCCTGGAGGCGCGCCGCTTGTCCCTGGAGAAGACCCGGGACGGCCTGGTCGGCCTGCGGGACTCCGGGGCCTCCCTGGCGGACCGGATCGACCTGGAGACCCGGATCCTGGAGATCGAGGGACAGATCCAGGAGCTGGGGGTCTCCCTGGGGGACTTCAGCGAGCTCAACTCCTTCTGCACGATCCACTTCACCCTGCGGGAGGTTCCGTCCGGCGCCCGGGGATCCCTCCTCCTGGGGGCCGTCCTCTCGGCCCTGGGCTGGACCGTCCTCACGTACCTGGGCCTGGGGGCCTGCGTCCTGGCCGCCCTCGGCGCAGCCGTCCTGGGGCTCAAGCTGGCGGACCGCCTCAAGGAAGGGAAGGCCCGCCGACCCTAGGGTCACGAACCTTGTGACGCGGGCCTCTCCGAACCCCGGGCGACGGCCACGGACATCCCGGACGGCTTGTCGTTTTCTCGAATTCCCTCTATCTTAGCTGAAAGGCCGAGCTCGGCCGGGGACGCCCGTCGTCCTATCTCACTTTATTGGATAGGTTATGAAGAAACTAATTCTTGCCGTTCTCGTCGCCTCTTCCCTCCTCCTCTCCTGCAAGGGCCAGGACAAGCCCGCGGAGGGGGAAGCCCCCAAGGCCTCCAAGAAGGACGTGAGCTACGCCTTCGGGGTCGCCATCGGCAACAGTCTCAAGGAAGCCTACGTCTCCCTGGATTACTCCTCCTTCCTCAAGGGGATCAAGGACGTCCTGGACAAGGACAAGCCCGCCATCGACATGGAAAAGGCCCAGGAGCTCATCCAGGCGGCGGTCATGGAAGCCCAGGAAAAGAAGAACGCCGAGAACGCCGAGAAGGAGAAGACCTTCCTGGCCGAGAACGGCAAGAAGGACGGGGTCAAGACCACCGAGAGCGGTCTGCAGTACGTGGTCCTGTCGGAGGGCTCCGGCGAGAAGCCCAAGGCCACGGACTCGGTAAAGGTCCACTACACCGGAACCTTCACGGACGGCAAGACCTTCGACTCCTCCGTGGAGCGCGGCGAGCCCGCCGAGTTCGTGGTGGAGGAAGTGATCCCCGGCTGGGTGGAGGCCCTCCAGTTGATGCCGGTGGGGAGCAAGTACAAGCTCTTTATCCCCTCCTCCCTGGCCTACGGGGAGGAAGGCGCCGGCGGGGTCATCCCCCCCTTCTCCACCCTGGTCTTCGAGGTCGAGCTGCTCTCCATCGAGAAGGCGAAGTAAACCTTTCCGCGGTACGAGGGCCGCGGTCCCGTCGACGGGGCCGCGGCCCTTCCCTATATACAGGTCCGCTTCCTTCCCTTCCCTCCGGTTCCACTGTATCTTTTTAACCATAAAAGGCTTTTTCAAAACTCAGGAAGTTTTGAAAAAGCTACCTTGAAATCCGCGATTGGCGAGCAATCGCAAAGCCAATTTCAAAAGTGACCGACTTTTAAAATTGGCTCCATACGAGGAGCTGCTATGGACTTGAAAGTGAAGGGGTTGAGGGCCCTGGTGACGGGGGCCTCCAGCGGATTGGGATTCGCGACCGCCCGGCTCCTGGCCGCGGAGGGCGCCCGGGTGGCCCTGAACGGCCGGGACCCGGACAAGCTGGCCAAGGCGGCCCGGGAGATCCGGGCGGAAGGGGTTCCCGGCGACCTGTCGGAGGCGGGCGTCCCCGAGGCCGTCGTGGCCCGTGCCGCGGAAGCCCTGGGGGGTATCGACCTCCTCCTGGTGAACGCCGGCGGTCCGCCCCCGGGGTCCTTCGAGTCCTTCGACGACGGGGCCTGGGCCAAGGCCGTGGACCTCTGCTTCCTGAGCGCGGTCCGTCTCATCCGGGCCGCCCTCCCCCACCTGCGCCGTTCCGGGTCGGCCAGCGTGCTCACGGTGACCTCCGTCTCGGTTAAGCAGCCCATCCCCAACCTGATCCTCTCCAACTCGGTCCGGGCGGCCACGGTGGGACTCACCAAGTCCCTGGCCCTGGAGCTGGGCGGACAGGGGATCCGGTTCAACTCCATCCTGCCGGGCTGGACGGCCACGGAGCGGGCCACCAAGCTCGTGGCCTCGAGCGCGGCGGCCAAGGGAACGACCGTGGAGGCCGAGCTGGCCGAGCGGGCCCGGGACTTCCCCCTGGGCCGCATGGCCACCCCCGAGGAGTTCGCGAACGTCGCCGTCTTCCTGCTGTCCCCGGCGGCCTCCTACGTCACGGGCTCCATGATCGCCGTGGACGGAGGGGCCTACAAGGGTACCCTGTAGCTGGATGCTCGACGATCCCGGCTTCCTCCTTCGCCTGGCGAACGCCCGGATGCCCTTCGGCCGGTACGCGGGAACCTTGCTGATCGACCTTCCGGAGGCCTACGTGGTCTGGTTCGCCCGGGCCGGCTGGCCCGAGGGGGAGATCGGGGAGCAGCTCGCGGCCCTCTACTCGATCAAGGAGAACGGCCAGGAGGGCCTGCTCCGCCCCCTGGTGCGCCTGGACGAACGTTGAGGTCCACCGAACATTCCACCGTGACAAGAATCGGTTGACACGGTCGGTTTATTATGGTATTGTAATACCATAATGCCAGTGAACGGAATCATCCATCTTTCGGACGCCTCCCTGATCGCGGTGCACGCCCTGGCGGCCCTGGCCTCGGAGCCGGACCGCCGCGTCCTGGGCAAGGACCTGGCCGCGTCCATGGGGGCCAGCGAGAACCACCTGGCCAAGGTGATGCAGCGCCTGGTCCGGGCCGAGCTTGTCCTATCCGTGAAGGGACCCCACGGGGGGTTCCGGCTCGCCCGGGATCCCGGGGCCGTCACCTTCCGGGAGGCGATAGAGGCGGTCGACGGGCCCCTGACCGGGGACTTCTGCCCCTTCAGCCCGGACCACTGCGATCCTTCGGCCTGCATCTTCGGGCACGAGCTCTCCCGGCAGGCCGAGGGCCTCGTGGCCTACCTGGGGCGGCGCACCATCGCGGATATCGTACGGGACGGGGTCCCCCGGTTCCTGTCCGGGCCCGGGGACGGCGGCCGGAAAAAGCCCGACGGTTCCCCGAAAGGCCGCCGGGCCGCGGCCGGTTCCCGGATCGCCGGGGCGAATCCGGAGCCGGCGCGCCCGGACCGGGTCCGGCGCGGATAGGACGACTGCCGAGACCTCGACAGGGGGAATCTCGGGCTTTTATTGAGGTATTTTAGTTCCAGATTACCTTATACAAGGAGACGAGCGTGGCGAAACGTGCGGTGATCGAGATCGACGAGGAGAAGTGCGACGGCTGCGGCCTCTGCGCCGGGGGCTGCCACGAGGGCGCCCTGCGCATCATCGACGGAAAGGCGCGCCTGGTGGGGGAGAGCCTCTGCGACGGCCTGGGGGCCTGCGTCGGGGAGTGTCCCCGGGGCGCCCTACGGACCGTGGAACGGGAGGTCGAGGACTACGACGAGCGCCGGGTCATCGAGAACATCCTGCCCAAGGGGATGAACACCGTGGCCGCCCACCTGGACCACCTGCGCGTCCACGGCCAGGACACCTGGCTGGCCCAGGCCCGGGCCGTGCTCGCGGAAAAGGGCCTGGCCGTCCCAGAGCCGGAGCCCGCCCTCCCCGGCTGCGGGGCGTCCTTCCCCGAACCCCGCGCCGCCGCGGGTACCCGGGGGAGTTCCCTCCTCCGGCCCGCCGCTCCCGCCTCCTTCGCGGCCCCGAGGATCGACAACGGCATATCCGGGGGCTGTCCCGGCTCCGCGGCCCGGTCCTTCGCGTCCGGAGCGGGTACGCCGGCTTCGACCCCCGCGCGCCCGAAGCCCGCCCTCGGGCCGTCCGGGGCGGGTGCTTCCGGAAGCCTCGCCTCCCGCCTGGAGCAGTGGCCCGTACAGCTCCACCTGGTGAATCCCCGGGCCCCCTACTTCCGGGGCGCGGACCTCCTGATCGCCGCGGACTGCACCGCCTTCGCCTGCGGGGCCTTCCACCAGGCCCTGCTGGCCGGGCGCCGCCTCGTGATCGCCTGCCCCAAGCTGGACCACGGCCGGGAGGTCTACCTGGACAAGATCCGGGCCCTGATCGACGAATCCGAGGTCGCCTCCGTGACGGTGGCGATCATGGAGGTGCCCTGCTGCGGAGGCCTCTCCCGGCTCGTGCAGGAGGCGGCCGCCTCGGCGTCCCGCGCCGTCCCGATCTCCACGGTGGTCGTGGGCATCGAGGGGGGCGGGCTGACCTGGATGTAGGAGGTACGTATGGACGCCATTTCGATCCTCAAGCACGAACACGAGGCCATCCTGTTCGGCCTCGGAATCCTGGACCGCGCGGCCGCCCGGGCGTCGACGGGGGATGCCGCGGCCCGGGCGGACCTTCCCGAGTTGGTCCGGTTCCTCTCGGGCTTCGCGGACACCTGTCACCACGGCAAGGAGGAGGGCATCCTCTTCCCCGCCCTGGAGGCGGCCGGCATGCCCCGGGAAGGGGGTCCCCTCGGAGTCATGCTCGAGGAGCACCGGCTCGGAAGGTCCTTCATCCGGGACATGGGCGGCGCCCTCGGATCCGGGGACTACGCGGCCTTCGCACGCGCCGCCTCCGGCTATTCCGCTCTCCTCCGGGCCCACATCGAGAAGGAGGACGGCATCCTGTTCCCCGCCGGTGCGGAGGCGCTGGGTCGGTCCAGGCTCGAGGCCCTGGGCGGGGACTTCGACCGCTTCGAGGAGACCGTCATGGGTCCCGGGGAGCACGAGCGCCTGCACTCCCTGCTGGAGGAGTTCGCCGGGCGCTACCGCTGACCTGGGATCCGCCTGCTCAGGTCGGTCGTTTCTCCCGGAGGCCCGGGACGCCCATGTTGCGGATCTGGGCCGCGTGGTACGCGTCGTGGTTCAGGAGCCACGCGACCGCCTTGCCGTAGGGCATGTCCCAGCGGGGCATGGTCTCCGCGAAGCGCTCCGGTCCCAGCTCCACCAGGGCGTCCATGACCGCCCGGTGGATCTTCCGGAGGTACGCCCGCATCTCGACCCAGGCCTCCGCGGTTACCTCCGGGGGATCCCCGAAGCCGTGCTGGTCCTTGGCATAGGGGAAGACGCCCGCCTTGTCCTGACCCCGGATCGCCCGCACGAAGTAGTATTTGTAGTAGGCGACATGGATCGCCACGCTCCAGGCGCTGTAGCCCTCCCAGGTGTCCGTGCCGGCCGCCGCCTGCGCGGTGAGGCAGTCCAGGGTGGCCATGAGGGAGGGTCCGTTGAAGGACTCGCCGTCGAACTCCCCGTCCGCGTAGTCGAAGAAGAAGGAAATGTTCTTGCTCATGCTTCCAGTATAACGCCCGGAGCCCGGGACGCAACCCGACCTGGTGTTCCGAAGATTGTGGCGGGATCCCGCGCTTCACCGGCCTCCAAAGCCGGGTTAGAATGGCCCATGACCCGGACCCGCGACGAATCGGCCCCGGACGCCCCCAGCCTCCGGGCGGAACGGATCCTCTCGCTCTTCCTCCTCCTGGCGGGAGGCCGGCTGCACTCGGCCCCCGACCTGGCCCGGCGCTTCGGGGTATCCGCGCGGACCCTGTACCGGGACCTCGATCTCCTGTCCGCCTGGGGCTGCCCCATCGAGTCGATCCCCGGCCGGGAGGGAGGCTTCCGGATCCTGCCGGGCTACGCCCTGGACCGATCGGTCCTGGACCGGTCGGAGCTGGCCGCCGCCTCCGCGGCCCTGGCGGGCGTCGAGGAGGCCGTCGGCGGCCGGGGGCTGGAACGGGCGGCCGCCAAGATCGACGCCCTCCTGGGAAGGCCCCGGAGCCGGCGCTCGTCCTGGCTCCGGATCTCCCTGGCTCCCGGCCGGGACGAGCGGGCCCTGGTGGAACTCCTCCGGGACGCCATCGAGGGCCGCCGCACGGTCCAGTTCGGGTACCGGGACGCGGAAGGGCGCCGGACCGATCGGACCGTGGAGCCCGCGGCGGTGGTCTACCTCTGGGAGGGCTGGTACCTCTGGGCGTATTGCCGGCTCCGGAGGGGGTGGCGGCACTTCAAGCTCGCCCGGATCGAAAGGCCGAGAACCAGGATCGAGAGGTTCGAGCCCCGCCCGGAACCTTCCGAGGAAGCGTGGCGGGGCGGGGGAGGGACCCGGACGGATCTCCGGATCCGGGTCGCGCCGGCCGCCCTGCCCCGGTTCGAGGAGGACCTGGGCCGGGGTTTCGGGACACCCGACGGCCGGGGAGGGCGGATCGCGGAACTCCGCATGCCGGCCGGGGAGTGGCTGTTCGACTTCCTGCTGGGCTTCGGGGACGGTATCGAGGTCCTGGGGCCCCCGGAACTCCGGGCGGAGTTCGCGGCCCGGGCGCGGAGGGTCGCGGAATTGTACGAAACACCGGGGAATTCGGATAAACCTTGACATGTTTCGACAGGGTTTCCCGATAGCCTTCCCAACAGGACGGCGGACGATCCGGAGGACCGGACCGGCGCGCCACCTCCGAGGAGGCTCTTATGGAACCCTTCTTCTCTCCCTGCGGCATCGACTGCGCGGCGGCGCCCGCGGGCCTTACCCGCCCGGACCAGGTCGCGGAACCCCGGGACGGACACGGAAACGCGGCTGGGATCGGATCTCCGGATCTAGACCAAGCACGGTCTAGGCGCTGGACGGCACGAAACCCGAGCCGATCCTGGTTCTCAGAAATATCCCGGAAAATTCGGCGGGACCACTCGAACGAGGTATACTCCCGGGCTTCCTGAATACGGCTCGGGCCTACCGGGTTGTTCCGCGACGATTCGGTCGGCCTTCCCGGAGGACCCGCGGCTACCTCGCGCGGCCGATTTACTCCCCGCCGTCCTTGTCCGGCTTGGCGGACTTGCCGGTGTCTTCCTTAGCCGCGCCCTTCGCGGCTTTGCCGGGCTTATCCTTTTTACCGCCTTTGACTTTCTTGTCGGCCTTTTCGGCCTTGCCCGGCTTCGGGGGCTTGCCGCCCTTCGCCGCCTTGCCGCCCTTGCCCTTCGGTTCGGGGTAGACCCGGGGGATCCACTTCAGGCCCTCGATGGGAGGCCGCCGGTAGTCGCCGCCCTCCTGGCGGGGCGGCAGTTCGATGGGCTCGGGAGTCAGGTCCCCGTAGGGTATCTTCCCCAGGAAGTGGACGATGGTGTTGAGCCGGGCGCAGTACTTGTCGTCCGCGTCCACAACGTACCAGGGCGAGTCCGGCAGGTCCGAGAACCCGAACATATCGTCCTTGGCCCTGGAGTACTCGATCCACTTGGAGCGGGCGTCCATGTCCATGGGGCTCAGCTTCCAGCGTTTGGCGGGGTCCTCGAGCCGGTCCCGGAACCGGGCCTCCTGGACCTCGTCGCTGACGCTGAACCAGTATTTGATCAGGATGATCCCCGCCCGCTGGAGCATGCGCTCGAATTCGGGCACCGACCGGGCGAACTCCCGGTACTCCTCCTCGGTGCAGAAGCCCATGACCCGCTCGACCCCGGCCCGGTTGTACCAGGAGCGGTCGAAGAAGACCATCTCCCCGCCGGTCGGGAGCTGGGCCGCGTAGCGCTGGAAGTACCACTGGTTCCGCTCCCGCTCCGTCGGGGCGGCCAGGGCCGCGATCCGGGCGTAGCGGGGGTTGAGGCCCCCCGTGATGGCCTTGATGACCCCGCCCTTCCCGGCGGCGTCCCGGCCCTCGAACAGTACCACCACCTTGAGCTTTCGGGCCTTGACCCACTCCTGGAGCTTAACGAGCTCCACGGTCAGGCGGTCCAGTTCCTCCAGGTAGTCCTTCTTCCTCATCGCGGATTTGTCGCCCACGGGGTGCCTCCGGGAGTAAGTGTAGTGCAGACCGGGGACGGATGCGAGGGGCGGAGGCCCTTCAGGTATCCGACCTGCCGATGGACGGAATCCGGCCGGATCCCGGACGGAGACGACGCTCCGGAGGTGGTCGTTAAAATCCGGGAAAGGGATGCGGAACGCCTTGACGGGACGACCGGAAGCGCTAGAATGGTTATAAAAGGAGTAGGGATTCCAGGCCACTCGGGGATCCGGAGTCAGGCATGGCGTACAAGCTCGCGGACCTGATCGACATCGAGCAGTTCCAGCACCTCCAGGATCGGCTCAACGCCATATACTCCTTCCCGTCGGCCATCATCGACAACGACGGCGTCATCCTGACCGCGACGGCCTGGCAGGACGCGTGCACCAAATTCCATCGCCTGAACCCCGAGTGCGAGGTGGAATGCCTTAAAAGCGACCGATATATCCTGGATCATCTCTCCGAAGCGAATCCGGCGGTCAGCTATCGCTGCCCTCACGGGCTCGTCGACAACGCGACCCCCATCATCATCGAGGGAATCCACTACGGCAACTTCTTCACCGGCCAATTCTTCCTGGAGCCGCCGGACCTGGATTTCTTCGCCCGGCAGGCCCGCCGGTACGGCTTCGACGAGGCGGCCTACCTGGAGGCCATACGGAAAGTACCGATCTGGACCCGGGACCAGCTCGAGCACTACCTCTATTTCATCAAGGGACTCATCGAGATCATCACGGAGTCGGGCCTCAAGAAGCTGCGCGAAATCGAGGCGCGGAAGAAGATCGAGGCCAGCGAGGCCCGGGCCGATGTCGTCATCCAGAAGATGCTCGACGGATTCTGGATGGTGGCGGCCGATTCCGGGCGGATCCTGGACGTGAACGATTCCATGTGCGCGATGCTCGGCTACACCCGGGAGGATCTGCTCGCCCTCTCGGTCGCGGACATCGACGCCATCGACGATTCGGATGAAGTCGCCCGCCGGATGGAGAAGATCGCGAGCGAAGGGTCGGCCCTCTTCGAATCCCGCTTCCGGAGGAAAGACGGCTCCCTCCTCGACGTGGACATCAGCGTGACCTATATCCGGGACCAGAACCTGTTCTTCGGATTCCACCACGACAACACGGCGCGCAAGGCCGCCGAGGCCGCCTCGCGCGAGAGCGAGGATCGGTACCGTACACTGTTCGAGCAAAGCCCCGACGGCGTCGTGATACTCGATCCCGCCACGGCCCGCCCCCTGGAATTCAACGAGCAGGTCTGCCGGCAGCTCGGCTACGGGCGCGAAGAGTTCGCCCGCTTGTCCTTGGCGGATATCGAGGTTATCGAGTCGCTGGAGGAGAGCCTCCGGCACATCAAAAAAATCATCGAGACGGGCCATGACGAGTTCGAGACGAAGCAGCGGACGAAGCAGGGCGAGATCCTGGACGTGCTGGTGATCGCGCAGGTCATCCGATCCGGTGAAGCCTCCATCTTTCATTGCATTTGGCGGGACATCACGGAGCGCAAGCGAGTGGACGCCCGGCTCAAGAAATCCCTGGCCGAGAAAGAAACCCTCCTTCGCGAGCTGTACCACAGGACGAAGAACAACATGAACGTGATCGGGTCGATGCTCGAACTGCAGGCGGCCTACTCCGGGGTTCCGGCGGTCGAGGCGATGGCCAGGGATACGGAGCGGCGTATCCGCGCCATGTCCCTGGTGCATCAGATGCTCTATCAATCCAAGGACCTGTCCCACGTGAGCCTGCGGCAGTACATCAACGAATTGCTCTCGCTCCTGCTCCACGGGTATTCGACCGAGACCCGCGACATACGACTGGAAACGGAGATCGAGGATATCGAGGCGGTCATCGACACCGCCATCCCCTGCGGTCTGATCCTGAATGAACTCGTGTCCAACTGCTTCAAGCATGCCTTCCCGGAGGGGCGCCCCGGATCGGTTCGGATCCGCCTTTCCCGGGTGGACCCGCTCACCCTGGAGCTCGTCTTCTCCGACGACGGAGTGGGAGTGGCACCGGAATTCGAGTATCGCAAGCAGAACTCCCTGGGTTTCCAGACCATCATCGGCCTGGCCGAGCACCAGCTTCAAGGTCACGCCGGCTTTGAAATCGATAACGGCGTTACCTGGCGAATCCGCTTCAGCGATCAGCTGTACGCGGCGCGGGTGTGATGCCGTGCGCAAGCCGCTCTCGCTGCTACTGGTGGAGGACGAGGCACTCATCGCCTTGAACCTGAAGATCGGCCTGGAGCGAGCCGGGTTCGCGGTCAACGCAGTCTTGGCGACCGGCGAGAAGGCCGTCGAACGCATGGACCAGGAACCGGCGGACCTCATCGTCATGGACATCCGCCTGGCCGGTACGATGACGGGTATCGAGGCCGCCCGGCGGATCCGGAATCGTCACCCCGTGCCGATCATCTTCATGACGGGCTTTACCCGGGAGGATTACGGTCCGGAGATCGACGAGCTCGGGCCGAGCCTGTTGTTGAACAAGCCGGTCACCTCGGAGTCCCTCGCGAACGCCATCGAGGAGATCCGCGGGTGAAATTCGGTGAGCCTTGTCCGGGGCGGCGGAGCGGCACTGGATTCGCTGGGGCTATCGCCTTCAACCTGTACCGGGACCGGCCGGATCACCTATTTATCTACCATACTAAGAATTAACCTACCGCCACAAGTGAGGCGTCCGGTCCCGGCATAAAAAAGCCCCCCAAAAGGGAGCTCTTTTTGCCCAGAGGGGGACTTGGCCTCCGCTCCTCGCCGTCCTGCCTCGTCGCTCCGGCCCGCCTCGGGCTCTCTCGGCGCATACGTCGCTTCGCTCCGTTTGCCGAGAGGAAGCAAATTGACATGCGCGCTATCGCGCACGACGGCATCCTGCGCCTCGCGCTCGCCGGCTCGCGACGAGCCCTCGTTGCCGGCTCCTGCGTTGCCGGTCTCGCCAGGTATGGATTGTAGGGCGCCGCCCGAGGCGGCGGGCGATACAAGTCCCCCTCCGGGCAAAAAAAAACCGCCTGAAGGCGGTTTTTTTGCCCAGAGGGGGACTTGAACCCCCAAGCCGGTTAGGGCACTAGAACCTGAATCTAGCGTGTTTGCCAATTTCACCATCTGGGCGGACGTGAATCGGTACCCGGGTTTTATACCCGAAGCCGGGGGCGGCTGTCAATACGGCGGCACGGCCGACGGATCTGCACCCCGCGGTTCATCCGCCGGTAAGTTCCCGCACCAGGGCCGCGGCGAAGAGATCGTGGTAGTCGCCCTGGGCCGTGATGAAGGGCCCGTCCACGACGACCTTCTCGAAGGAGTAGGCGACGCCGGCCCGGACGAAGACCCCCCGGTTGGCTCCCGTCGCGGTTCGCCCGGAAAGGACCCCGAACTTGGCCAGGGTGGTGGCTCCCGCGCAGATCCCGGCCACCCGCTTGCCCTGATCCCGGGCCTCCCGGAGCTTCTCCCCGAGGGCTTCGTCGTGGTAGAGGTAATTCAGGGTCCCCGTGCCCCCGATCACGCACACCAGATCGAACTCCGCGGGCCGGAGCTCCGCGAGGGGCGCGTCGGGCCGGACCTTGCCTCCCTGGGAACCGACGGCGTCGCCCTCGGCGTTGCAGAAGATCCGTACCCGCACCCCCGCCGCGGACAGGGCGTCCCGAACGGCGAAAAATTCCGGATCGTAGAAATTGCGAGGCGGCAGGATCAAGGCGGCATTCGGGGTCCCGGGGGGCGGGAGGGCCGGATCCTGTTGGGCCGCGGAAAGGGAAACCGAGGGGAGGAAGGCGAGGCAGGCGGCCAGGAAGATCAAACGGCTGGAATGGTTTTTTTTGGACTTCATGAGTACTCCTGTCGGAATCGATTATTTTAGCACGATATATGTACCGCGACGGCTCGGAGTATACCACACGGAATACCTCCTGCCAAAATCCCCCGCCCCGTGCTATAGTGCAGGTCCCCCGAAACCACGAAAGGCGAAGACAACCATGGAAGATATCCTGCTGGACGGCGAAAGCCTCACCCTGGATCAGGTGGAGCTCGTGGCCCGCCGAGGAGCCCGGGCCGCCCTGGCGGACTCGGCGATACCCAAGATGGAAGCCTCCCGCGCGGTGGTGGACCGCTGCGTCTCCGAACGCCTGGTCCGCTACGGCATCACCACGGGCTTCGGGAAGTTCAGCGACGTGGTGATCTCACCGGAGAACAACGCGGCCCTCCAGCGCAACCTGATCATGAGTCACGCCTGCGGGGTGGGGGATCCCTTCCCGGCCGAGGTGGTCCGGGCGATCCTGCTCCTGCGGGCCAACGCCCTGGCGGTGGGAAGCTCCGGGGCCCGGGTTTCCACGGTGAGGGCCCTCCTGGACCTGCTCAACGCGGATGTCGTCCCGGTGATCCCGGAAAAGGGCTCCCTGGGCTCCTCCGGTGACCTCGCTCCCCTGGCCCACATGGCCCTGGTCCTCTGCGGCATGGGGGAGGCTTTCCACGGAGGCCGTCGCCTCCCCGGGGCGGAAGCCCTCAGGCTAGCCGGCCTCGAACCGGTGGAGCTCTCCGCCAAGGAGGGCCTTGCCCTCATAAACGGGACCCAGGCGATGACCGCGGTAGCGGCCCTGGCCTGCGCGGACGCCGCCCGCCTGGTCGGGCTGGCGGACGGGGTGGCGGCCCTGAGCCACCAGGCCCTCCGGGGCATCACGGACGCCTACGACGGCCGCATCCACGAGCTCCGGCGCCAGGACGGCCAGATCGCCAGCGCCGCGGCCCTCCGGGACCTCCTTTCGGGCTCGGGCCTCACGACCCGGCAGGGCCAGGAGCGGGTCCAGGACGCCTATGCCCTGCGCTGCGCGCCCCAGGTCCACGGGGCCAGCCGGGACGCGATCGCATACGTAACGGCCATTGTCGGCCGGGAGCTCAACGCGGCCACGGACAACCCCCTGATCTTCCCGGACGGTTCGGGCTACGGGGACATCCTCTCGGGAGGCAACTTCCACGGCCAGCCCGTGGCCCTGGCCATGGACTTCCTGGCCATCGCCCTGGCGGAGCTGGCCAACCTCTCGGAGCGCCGCACCGAGCGCCTGGTGAATCCGGCCCTGTCCAACGGGCTCCCGGCCTTCCTGGTGAAGGAGGGAGGGGTCAACTCGGGCTTCATGATCCTCCAGTACGTGGCCGCGGCCCTGGTCAGCGAGAACAAGGTCCTGGCCCACCCGGCCTCGGTGGACTCCATACCCTCCAGCGCCAACCAGGAAGACCACGTCTCCATGGGCACGATCGCCGCCCGGAAGGCCCGGGAGGTGCTCGGGAACCTCCAGCAGGTCCTGGGGATCGAGTGGCTGGCGGCCTGTCAGGCTGTGGACCTCCTGGACGGGGCGGAAAAGCTTTCCCCCGCCACCCGGAAGCTATACGACAGGCTCCGCGCCGAGGTTCCCTTCGTGGACCGGGACCGGGTGATGTATCCGGATCTGGAAAAGGCGAGGAGGCTGGTCGCCGCGGGGCCGGAAGCCGGTTGACGGTGCCCGGTTTCGGACCCCGGAATTGAAGTCCCCGCCCCGGGCAGGGTATGATGTCCGGGGTTTCGGCGCGCCGACCGCCGTCCCAGAACATACCAATCCCCCAGGGAGGTCCCCCATGCCGGTGAAACGCGACTTCGGACTCAGGCTCGATCGTAC
>ERZ795054.1508-NODE-1508-length-21830-cov-6.993295_pt1 | contig 21830 bp, 19 predicted proteins | sample MGYA00375138_ERZ795054 | MGnify/ENA primary metagenome ERZ795054 (study PRJEB30183, sample SAMN05720215) | anaerobic digester metagenome | isolation source: active sludge of municipal wastewater-treating anaerobic digesters | place: USA | collected 2014-12-23 ... | reverse complement strand
ACTCCATCCGGGCAAGCCGGCTTACTTTTAGCCTCCCCAGATGAACAACAGTCCGGGCGATACCATCAGTGTTGCTGCTGACACCCTCAGGATGCCTGCATCACAGGCAGAGTACAGTATTGGCAGGATCATTCCCGTGCTCTCTTTCAAGGAGGCCGTTGCTGAGACAGGAGAAGGAACCTCCGGGCTGAGCACGGACCATATCGCGGGAATGAGGCGCATTGACGGAGATCCGAGGCCATCCGGGACCGTTAATTCAGACATGGGTTTTATTCTGCTCTCGCTCTCTCTGCTGCTGATTACAATCCTCACAGTCTTCGGACGCAAGAGTGTGATCAGCGGCCTTTCCGCCATCCGGTTCAGAAGGCATGGGGAGGTGACGCCACCGGGCACATCAGAGGTCCTGTCCTGGCCACCGATATTCAGAAACTTTTTTACTATACTGAATATCAGCCTGTTTGCTGCCATTGTGCTTCTTACAAGGGGACTGACAATCCCAGGCCTTTTCGGAGGTTCTGTCGGGCTTACCGGTGTTCTGGCCGGGGCTTTCCTTGCAGCCCTGCTCCTCAGGCATCTCACCAGCATGGTTCTGGCTGAGATCACGGGACTGAAAAGTCTCTTCCGTGAATACATGAACATTGTGTACAATACCTGGTTTGCCAGTTCGCTGTTTTTGTTCATCCTTAACCTCCTGATCCTTTTTGCGCCCATAGAGAATACCTCACTATTTATACTTTCCGGTGCCATAGTCATATCCATATTTCTTATTGTCAGAGCCTTACGACTACTCGCAATTTTTAGTGAGAGGCGTGTTTCAGTTGTTTATTTCATTTTGTACCTTTGTGCCCTTGAAGTCTTGCCTGTCCTGGTCTTTCTCAAAATCCTCGGCGTTTTCTGACCGGAGGCAAGAACGAGGTGGTTGAACTAAAAACTTATGGCTTTGAAAATAAGGAAGGTATTAGTGTCGCAGCCCGAGCCAAGCAATCCGAAATCACCATATTTCGAGCTTGCAAAAAAATACAATCTGAAGATCGACTTCAAACAGTTTATCCAGATTGAAGGGATCCCCGCGAAGGATTTCCGGCAGCAAAAGATCAATCTCGCTGATTTCTCTGCTATCATCTTCACGTCAAAAACTGCAATAGATCACTATTTCAGGATTTGCGAGGAGATGCGGTATACTGTGCCTGATACAATGAAATACTTCTGCATTACCGAGAATGTTGCGTTTTACCTTCAGAAGTATATTGTTTACCGTAAACGCAAAATATTCCACGGCAAAGCCAATTTTGAAGATCTGATTGACGTCATAACAAAGCATAAAGAGGAAAACTTTTTCGTTCCGCTGTCAGAACCTCACAAATCGGATGTTCCCGAGTTGCTTGCCAGCCATAAGATCAAGCATACAATAGGGACGATGTACCGCACAATCAGCAGGGACTTTGATTCCAAGGACCTTGATTATGATCTCCTTGTCTTCTTCAGTCCATCCGGTATCAAGTCCCTCAAGGAAAACTTTCCGACCTTCGTTCAGGGAGACGTAAAGATCGCTGCCTTCGGCCCTACTACTGCCGAGGCTGTCACACACGAGGGTTTCAGGCTTGACATACAGGCCCCAAACCCAAAGGCACCGTCAATGACAATGGCACTTGACTGCTTCCTGAAGGATTATAATAAGAATAACAAGTAGCCCGTTAAAGATATAACGCTCAGACGGAAGCATCCATCCCTGCGGATCGATGCTTTCTTTTTCCCCATGAAAACCCGGCCGGCATCATTTTCAAAAAGCGAAAGACTCTGCGGCGTAAAAACCATCAGCGAGCTTTTTGCGGAAGGCCGGTCAATGAACCTCCCGCACCTGAGGATTATTTACCGTATCTCCCCTGACACAGGCGAACTGCCGCCGGCCAGATTGCTGATATCAGTACCCAAGCGTCATTTTAAAAGGGCTGTCGACAGGAACCTGATACGGAGACGGATCAGGGAGGCCTGGAGATTAAACAAGGAACCCATGCTTATTTCCCTCCGGGAGAAAGGACGCCATGCCGACATTGCAATTATATGGAACGATACTGAAATCAAACCTTATGATGTGACTGAAAAAGCCATTAAAGAGGTTATTGCTAGAGTGTCAGGGCTTAAATATTAACTTTGTGAAAATTGTATACATGAGAATCAAAAACAAAAAAAGGTTACTGATTATTCCTGCAATAGCCATGGTGGCTTTGCTTACTCTTGGTTTTCTGATGGGAGGACAGGAGAACAAGGACTTCAAACTCACCAAAAACCTTGACATTTATATATCCCTTTTCAGGGAACTCAATGCATTTTATGTAGATGAAATCGACCCCGAAAAGCTGGTTCACAAGAGTATTAACAGTATGCTCGCAACCCTCGATCCTTACACTGTATTCTACCCTGAGGATGAGACCGGAGATCTGGATTTCATGACAACAGGCCGGTACGGCGGATTCGGGTCTCTGATCAGAAAATCAGGCGATTATATTGTGGTCACAAATGTCTACAGGGGATTCCCCGCCGACAAGAGCGGGATAAAGCCGGGGGACCTGATGATCAGCATTGACGGCAAGTCGCTTAAAGGTGTCACTTCTGACAAAGCGTCGGACATGCTCAAGGGAGAACCCGGAACCGAGGCTGAGATAGTCATCAGACGCAACGGCGGGGAGATGACCCAAAAACTCAAAAGGGAGAGAATAGCGATCTCCGCGGTACCATATTACGGCATGGTGGACGAAAACACCGGTTACATCCGCTTCACGAATTTTACCCAGAACTGCATCGCTGAAGTAAGGGACGCGCTTACAGACCTGAAGGACAATCAGGGAGCGGAGGATCTGATCCTCGACCTTAGAAGCAATCCCGGAGGCCTTGTAAATGAAGCTGTTGAGATTGTAAATCTCTTCGTCAGATCAGGGCAGGAGGTTGTGAGCACAAGAGGGCGTGCGAAGCAGTATGACGCCGTCTTCCGTACAACCAAAAATCCAGTAGCACCCGAAATGCCACTTGTTGTGCTGATTAACAGGGGCTCAGCCTCTGCATCGGAGATTGTGGCAGGCGCCATCCAGGATCTTGACCGGGGAATCATCATAGGTGAACGTTCATACGGAAAAGGCCTTGTACAGGTGGCCAGGCCTCTCAGTTACAAGGCTCAGGTCAAGATGACAACCGCCAAATATTATATCCCAAGCGGGAGATGCATCCAGGCTGTTGACTTCTCCAATCCAAACGAAGACGGAAGCGTGGGGCTTATCCCTGATTCACTTATTAAGACCTTCAGAACCAGGAGCGGCAGGCCCGTAAAGGACGGAGGAGGAATAATCCCTGACATATCCGTGCCATCCGACATGCTCAACCGGTTTACAAGCGAGCTTTATGTGCAGAACATGGTTTTTGACTTTGCAACCAGCTATTACTGGTCACATCCTCAGCCTTCAACACTTGACAGCCTGAGGATTACGGACGAAGAGCTTGAACAGTTCAAAACATTCCTCACCGAAAGAAAATTCACGTACAAAACTGATTCTGAATCACTGCTCGAAGAGCTTGTTTCGGTTGCAGGTGAAGAGGGTCTGTATGAAGAGAACAGGGCTGCACTGGATAAACTCAGGGGTGGCCTGAGCCATACCCTGGACAGGGAAATGACTCAGTACCGGGCTGATGTGAAGGAAATCCTGGAGTCAGAGCTTGCAGGAAGATATTTCTATGACTGGGGAATGGTGAAATACTCTGTCGGCCGTGACACCCAGATCAGAGAAGCAATCAGTATTGCAGGCGACAGGGCCCGTTACGCTTCGCTGCTCAGGGCTCCCGCCGATAACTGATTTCCGGCGGGAGTTATCAGAAGAGCTCCTTCTTCCAGACCGGAAGTTTCTCCTTGACCATTTCAAGGGTGTGACGGCAGGCGCGAGACGCCTGATCACGGCGCCCGGAGGTGACCATGATGAATAACGACGCCTCGCCGGCTTTGACAACTCCCATTGAGTGAACGATGAGAACCGACCTTACATCGCTGAAAGCGTTCCTGACGGTTTTTACTATATCATCAGCTTCCCTCCCTGCCATATCCTCGTAGGCTGAATACTCTATCGCGGAAACCCGCCTGCCTTCAATCTCATCAGCGCGGACCTTTCCGATGAATATTGAGACCGCGCCTGCGCCGGAATCATCATTGCCCAGCGTCATCAGTTCGGAAATAAGAAGAGGTGTAATTGGCCCCCCGACCAGATACCTGTTTTTCATTATCAGACATTTATGATTCATCCCCCCTGGAAAGGAGGAAGAATTGCAATAATATCATTTTTATTCAATGCGGACTCCTCTTTCAGAATTGTTTTGTTCAGGGCCATTCTGAACGGAATACCTGCCATGGCGGGATATTTATCAAGCAATTGCCGGCGGAGTGCTGCCGTATCTTCTGCGGTAAACGTCTCTTCCCTCCTGCCTGCCGCCACCTCTGCCTTTCCGAAAAAGAGAACCATGACCTCCGTTCCCATCGTCAGTGAGCCTCCAGCCAGTTATACCCTGTCCCTGTGTCGACCTCGAGTGGCACGCTCAGCTGAGCTGCCCCTTTCATCTCCTCCTTTACAATCATTGCTACTTTCTCAACATGAGCAGTGTCAACCTCAAAAATAAGTTCGTCATGCACCTGCAGGATCATCTTCGCCTCCGGCATTTCCTGCCCGAGCCTGGAGGCGATCCTCACCATGGCGATTTTGATTATGTCTGCCGCGCTTCCCTGCAGGGGTGCATTAATGGCATTTCGTTCGGCGTTGCCCCTGACCACCTGGTTCCTTGAGTGAATGTCAGGCAGGTAACGCCTGCGTCCGAACATCGTTGTCACATACCCGAACTCCCTGGCCCTGCGGATGCTCTCATCCATGTATGCCTTCACACCCGGGTATGAGTTGAAGTAACCGTCAATAAGCTCTTTCGCCTCTTTGCGCCCAATTGTAAGGCGTTCGGAAAGGCCGAAGGCCGAAATACCGTAGATGATCCCGAAGTTGGCGGTTTTTGCTTTAGCGCGCATCTCACGCGTAACCCCGGCAACAGGCACACCGAATATCTTGGATGCAGTGGCCGAGTGAATATCCTGTCCCGAGAGGAAATCAGAGATCATTGCGCTGTCACCGCTCAGGTGAGCCATGAGCCTGAGTTCAATCTGCGAGTAATCAGCACTCAGGAAGATCTTGCCTGGTGCCGGGATGAAAGCCTTTCGTATCTCTCGTCCCTCGGCATCACGCACCGGTATGTTCTGCAGGTTGGGGTTTGTGGAACTGAGCCTGCCGGTGGAAGCAACAGCCTGGTTGTATGTTGTATGGATCCTGCCGGTGTTGCGGTCAATGAGCAGGGGAAGCGCCTCGACATATGTTGAGAGAAGCTTCTTCAATCCCCTGTATTCGAGCACCTTGCCAATGACGGGGTGTTTTGCCGAGAGCCGTTGAAGCACCTCCTCGTCAGTGCGGTACTGCCTTGTCTTTGTCAGCCGGGCTTTGTCGTCAAGACGCAGCCTGATAAAGAGGATGTCACCCAGCTGTTTAGGCGAGGAGATATTGAACTCCTGTCCTGCAAGAGAGTATATCTCCTGCTCGAGCCTGATGATTGACTCCCTGAGGGTTACGGCAAAGCTGTTGAGTGCGCTCTCATCAATAAAGACTCCCTCTCTTTCCATCGCGGCAAGCACCCTGATGAGGGGCATCTCGATTTTTTCCGCAAGTGTGTCAAGTTCCTCTTTCCTGAGCATGGGCTCGAAAAGCTGCATCAGCTGCCAGGTAACGTCAGCATCCTCAACCGCGTACTCCTTTACTTTTTCCTTCTCAACATCCCTCATTGTCCGCTGCCTTGGGCCCCGCTCGCCGATGAGCTCCTCAATGCGGACCGGCTCATAACCAAGATACTGTGATGCGAGCAGGTCCATGTTATGACGCATGTCAGGCTCAAGAAGGTAATGAGCAAGCATCGTGTCAAAGAGCGGGCCCCTGACGCTGATGCCATAACCCGAAAGTACCTGGATGTCAAACTTCAGGTTCTGCCCGGTCTTCCTTATCTTCTCGTTCTCAAATACCGGCCTGATCGGATCCAGCAGCTTCAGCGCCTCATCCCTGGCAGGCGGCAGCCAGAGCATGGTGCCGGAACCCTTCTCCCATGAAAAGGCAATTGAAACGAGCTGTGCATTCAGGGAATCAAGAGAGTTGGTCTCGGTGTCAAAACAGAAATCGGTCAGGGCCGAAAGGACTTCCGCCAGCCTGCGGACCTCCTCCAACGATTCGATAAGGGTGTAATTATGCGTTGTTTTACTGATGTCTGTCTTACCGGCATTGCCTTCAGTTGCTGTTTCGCCGAAGAGAGTGCCCTGAAAATCACCTGAGGCCTGTTGTATAGAAGATGGTGCGACGACCGGAGAAGGTCCGGGCGCGGAAGATGGTCCGGCAACTGGTTTTTCGTCTGCTACGGTTTGATTCTCACCGACGGGTCCCGGTAAGGACTGCCGGCCCCCAGAAACAGGAAGGCGTGAAGCCATTGTCCTGAACTCAAGCTCCTCGTAAATCCGGCGTAATGCATCCGTATCAGCATCGCTGCGGTGCAGATCAGCATGACTGAACTCTACCGGCACATTCTGCTCTATAGTCGCAAGTCGCTTGGAGAGCAGTATCTGCTCCCTGTTCTGCTCGATAATGTCCTTTTGACGCCCTGAGAGCACAGATGTGTTGCTGAGCAGGCTCTCTATGCTTCCGTGCTCCCCGATGAGCTTACACGCCGTTTTAGGGCCTATTCCGGGGGCTCCCGGAATGTTGTCGGATGTGTCTCCCATCAGCCCGAGCAGGTCAGTGATGTGAGCCGGTGGTACTCCGTACTCTCTGACAATCTCATTGATTCCCCAGATCTCAGCCTCGCCGCCGGAGCGTCCGGGTCTGTACATCACAACACGGTCAGTCACAAGCTGTGCAAAATCCTTGTCGGGGGTCATCATAAAGGCCGTATAGCCCTCCTCCGATGCCTTGCGGGCAAGAGTTCCGATCACATCGTCAGCCTCAAATCCAGGCACCTCGATGACGGGTATGCGGTAGGCGTCAAGGAGTTTTTTTATCCATGGAACGGCTATTTTAATGTCTTCCGGGGTGGCATCACGGTTGGCCTTGTATGCCGGATAAATCTCATTCCTGAAGGTTGGGCCCGGGGGGTCAAAAACAACTGCTATGTGAGAAGGTTTCTGTTTGGCAAGGAGATCCTCAAGAGTGAGAAGAAATCCGAAGACGGCCGATGTGTTCATCCCCTTTGAAGTCACCCGGGGATTCTTTATGAAGGCATAGTACGATCTGAAGATCAATGCGTAGGCATCGAGCAGAAAGAGTTTCTTATCAAAGTCGGGAGCCGTCACCTGTTGTCGGATGCATGCCACTCCGCATAGGCGGTGGCTGTTTCATATAACTTCACGCTGTGCAGGACAGTGCCTGCAGGAATCCTTCCCGAAAGAGTAGCGGCAATGTCAGCCACAAGGTTCTCGCAGGTGGGCTGGTATGCAGAGACAATTACATTACCGAAATGCTGGCGGTAGCTCTCCACGGTAGCTGCGGGTGCCTGGCCGGAAACCATCAGCGTATGATCAAATCTGTCAACAACGCTTTCACGTACAATTTTCTTAAGATCCCCGAAATCCAGAACCATCCCGTTGCGGTTACTATCCGGGTCATTCACCGGCACCCCGGCAACAGTCACATAAAGAATGTACGAGTGGCCGTGCACGTTACGGCACGGGCCGTCATAGTTCCACAGAGCGTGGGCCATCTCAAAACGAAATTCCTTTGTTACCCGGATTACGGCCATTGGTGCAATTATTTGGTATCCGCAAAAATAAACTATTTAAAACGATTTTTGTTTGATGGGATATTTCCGGATGATATTTGCACGTTTAAATGTCATACATAACGATTAAACCGTATCTTTGCGCCCAATACATTAATAACCAAATGAATAATAACGAGTTGTTGACTATCCCGTTCCTTGCCGGAGAAAGCTTCAGAAAGCACGGTGGAAACAAGGCGATGGGTTTTGTGGGGGAGGAAGTAATAACCTATAATCAGCTTGAAGGCCGGATCCGGTCAATAATGAGGCTGCTTGAAGATTATTCGGTTAAACCCGGAGATAAGGTTGCCATACTAAGCACAAGCATGCCCAACTGGGGCGCCAGCTACTTTGCAATAACCTTCATGGGTGCTGTTGCAGTACCAATACTTCCGGACTTCACCCCGGGAGAGATTGTAAACGTCCTGGAACACTCCGGATCAAAGGCGCTCTTCATCTCCGGCAACCTGAGTCACAAGTTCGGAGAGAATGCTTTTGCATCACTGGAGACCGTGATATCAATCGACGACTTCAGTGTCATTTCCGGATCAAACGGAAAGAGCTACAGCGAAGGCCTTGTCCCTGTAGTCAAATACAACGTTGCCGAGGAGGATCTGGCTGTAATCATTTACACCTCGGGCACCACGGGCAAGTCAAAGGGGGTGATGCTCACACACAAAAACCTCTGCTTTACTGCAAAACAGGTAAGAACAATACAGTTTGTTGTAGAGAGTGATGTCTTCCTTTCAATCCTGCCCCTTTCCCATACGTATGAGCAGACCCTGGGACTGATTCTTCCAATCTTCAACGGTGCAACGGTATGGTATCTCCGCAAGGCTCCGACACCTTCTGTTCTGCTCCCTGCGCTTGAGCTGGTAAAACCCACCACCATGCTCACCGTGCCGCTGATAATGGAAAAGATATATTTCAATAAGATTGTTCCGACATTCAGCAAAAACAAGATAGTATCCTTCCTGTATCATAAGACCCCGGCAAGAAAACTGCTCAACAAAATTGCGGGCAAGAAGATCTACAAAACCTTCGGAGGAAGATTACGGTTCTTTGGCATTGGCGGTGCCAAACTGAATCCAACTGTGGAACAGTTCCTGCTGGATGCAAAATTCCCCTATGCAATCGGCTACGGCCTGACAGAGACGTCGCCGCTGCTTGCCGGAACGAAAGTCGGCACCTGCAGGCTTGGCTCCACCGGACCCGCAATGGAAGGGGTGATTCTGAAGATAAACAATCCTGATCCTGTAACCGGAGAGGGAGAGGTGTGGGCCCGTGGCGAGAATGTTATGAAGGGTTATTTTAAAGAACCCGCCATGACCGCAGAAGTGATAACACCCGACGGCTGGTTCAGGACTGGCGACCTCGGTGTGATTGACAGCAACAACTACCTGAGTCTCAAGGGAAGACTTAAGAACATGATTGTCGGTTCGAGCGGTGAAAACATTTACCCTGAAGAGATTGAATCTGTCATCAATGACTTCAGCCATGTGATTGAGTCCCTCGTAGTTCAGCAAAAAGGTAAGCTTGTAGCTATGGTTCACCTTAACATCGAGGAGCTGCAGGCAAAGTATGCCCAGATGAAGAAAGATTTCTCCGACCAGGCTGAACTTATAATCAATGAGTACCTGGATGAGCTCCAGAGATATGTCAATTCAAAAGTCAACAGGTACAGCCAGGTGCAGCTCGTGGTCTACCAGCCGGAACCGTTCCAGAAGACGGCCACTCTGAAGATTAAGAGATTTCTTTATTACTGATTACTCCCCTGTGCGGAGAATCCCAACGTGTGAAACACCGCCGGCTTAGTGCATCAGAACGGAATCACCATTCGCTGAAAGATGAGGTGATTGCCGTTTTTTTGCTATTTTGCGTCCAAATTGCATTCTGATGTCAAACCGGACAAAAGCCCTGCTTCTGATTTTTTCGATCCTGGTGGTGGACCAGGTGGTCAAGATCATCATCAAAACCAATATGGTAATCGGTGAGGAGATCCCCGTTCTTGGCAACTGGTTCCGGATACACTTCCTTGAGAACAACGGCATGGCCTTTGGAATGGAATGGGGCGGAAAGACCGGAAAGGTAGCTCTGTCTGTCTTCAGGATGGTCGCCATCGCCGGGATTGCCTGGTATCTGAACACCCTGATTAAAAAGAACGCCAATACAGGGCTGATCCTCGCCGTCAGCGCAATAATTGCAGGCGCAGCCGGGAATCTTATTGACAGCGCCTTTTACGGAATGATATTCAGCGAGAGCTGGCACACCACGGCAGTATTGTTTCCCGAGGGAGGCGGATACTCCTCCTTTCTTCATGGAAGGGTGGTGGATATGCTTTATTTCCCTCTGATTGACTCTCACTGGCCTGACTGGTCACCAATCAGGCCCGGACAGTCATTTATATTCTTCAGGCCGGTCTTCAACCTGGCCGACACGTCGATCACAACAGGAGTGCTGGCAATTCTTGTCTTCCAGAAGAAGTTTCTGGGTGATCAAAAGTAATTTATCTTACTTTTGATATCATTACAGTCGGATCAGGATGGCGGGCCTTTCAGATATAAAGAAACCGGTTGCGGCAGAGATGCGTGAGTTTGAAGCGTACTTCAGGCGCACCCTGCAAAGCGATATACCGTTCTTCCATGTTATCCTGAGCATTTTTCTCCGCCGCAAGGGAAAGCAGATGAGACCGTTGCTGGTTTTTCTGACAGCTAAACTGAACGGAACCGTAAACGAAACCACCTTCATTGCTGCTACTTTCATTGAGCTGCTGCACACGGCTACCCTGGTGCATGATGATGTGGTTGATGATGCCTCAGAAAGACGCGGACTTCCCTCCATAAATGTTCTCTATAATTCAAAGATTGCCGTTCTGGTGGGCGACTATCTGCTGGCCCAGGGTCTGCTTATAAGTGTTGACAAGCAAAGATTTGACATGCTTGGCATTGTCTCCGATGCCGTGAGGGAGATTGTCAAAGGGGAACTGGTGCAACTGCAAAAAACACGCAAACTGGATATCCGGGAGGAGGATTACTTCAGGATCATCAGAATGAAGACGGCAGCCCTCATATCCGCATGCACCGCCTGCGGGGCAAGCTCGGTTACCGGAGATGCAGAAACGATAGCCCGGATGAAGGAACTCGGGGAGAATATCGGCATGGCATTCCAGATTAAGGATGATCTGCTTGACTATACCGGGGACGGACTGACCGGCAAGAGGGAAGGGAATGACATCAAGGAGAAGAAGATCACCCTGCCGCTGATACACGCACTCAGGGAAGCGGGCCTGCTTGAAAGACGCCGTGTGCTCCGGTTGCTGAGACGAAAGAAAAAGGGGAGCAGGGAGATCCGCGAAGTGATTGACTTCGTGAGAAAACATAAAGGCCTGGAATATGCCGAGTCAAAAATGCAGGAGTACTCTGACCGGGCGATCCGCATCCTGGAGACATATCCCGACTCCGAAACCAAATCCGCACTTATTGAATTCGTTATATTTTCAACACTAAGAAGAAAATGAAAGACGTTAGCCGCTTTCTTTCACTAGGCAGTTATGCCATCGCAGGAGTCTCGAGAGACCCGAAGAAATTCGGACAGGTCGTGTTCAGGGACCTGCGCAAAAAAGGGATGGACGTTGTACCAGTCAATCCCTCAGCCGAAACAATTGACGGGGTGAAATGCTTCAGGTCGGTCAGTGAACTGCCGGCAGAAATCAGGGGGATCATTTTTATGACGCCGAAGGAGGAGACCCTTTCGGTGGCAAGGGAGGCGATTGCACACGGGATTAAAGATCTCTGGATTCAGCAGGGGGCAGAATCGAAGGAGACAGTTGCCGCCCTGGAGAAGGAAGATGTCAACCTGATCCACGGTCAGTGTATCATGATGTTCTGGAAACCCGACGGGATCCATTCCTTTCACCGTTTTCTGAAGAAAATCTTCGGGGGCCTGCCCGCCTGACGGGAAATATTCGATTCTCGCGAAGTTAATGCAGCAGGTAACATCGCCTTACCTGCTGTGATTCTGTATTTTATGCAGTTTTAAGCCAATAACTGTTCCACGTGGAAAAAAATCATTTTTTGAGCGCCTCGGTGATAAGGGAGGCTTTTTTAGTGCCAACAGCCTTTTCAAGCTCCCCGATGCCGGCCTCGGAGATTTTTTTCACCGACCCGAATTTTTTCAGGAGTAGTTCTTTTGTCTTATCACCGATCCCCGGAATTTCATCCAGGAGTGACAGGTTCATTTTGGAGCTACGCTTTCCCCGGTGGAAATTAATGCCGAACCTGTGGGCTTCATTTCTCAGGTGCTGGATTATTTTAAGAGTTATACTGTTCCGGTCAAGATAGAGGGGTACTGAATCGCCCGGGAAGTAAATCTCCTCCAGTTTCTTTGCAATGCCTATGATCGTTATTGCTCCCCTCAGTCCCAGACCCTCCAGGCTCTTAACAGCAGAGGAGAGCTGCCCCTTGCCTCCATCAATAACTACCAGCTGGGGCAATGGTGTCCTTTCGTCAAGCATTCTCCTGTAACGACGGTGGATGACCTCCTCCATCGATGCGAAGTCGTCCGGACCGGTGACAGTTTTTATGTTGAAATGACGGTATTCCCTGTTACTTGGCTTTCCGTTCCGGAATACGACACATGCTGCAACCGCTGACTCCCCCTGGATGTTTGAATTGTCAAAGCATTCTATATGAACAGGTAACACTGGCATATGAAGGTCTTTCTTCATCCGCTCAAGGTTCTTTTCAGTCCTGTTCTCCTTTGAATGCTCTGCGGCCTTCTTTTGTCTTTCAAGCCTGAAAAAGACAGCGTTTCGGTTGGCAAGCTCAAGCAGTTTGTGGCGGTCACCACGCAAGGGAACAGAGTATTTTACCTTATCTAAAAGTATATCAGGCATAAACGGGACAAGGATCTCGGGCGAATCGCTCGATACCCTTTGCCTGATCTCGGTCACTGCAGAAGAGAGAAGCGACTCCTTCTCCTCTTCCAGTCGCACTTTCAGCTCAACAGACCATGACTGTACAATGGCACCGGAGACCACTTTCATATAGCTGACATACATCGAGCCCTCCTCAAATGAGCATCCGAAGACATCAACATTCCTTACTGAGGTGTTGACAACCACAGATTTACTGCGGTATCTGGAAAGCAGTTCAAGTTTGTCCTTGATTTTCTGGGCCTCCTCGAATTTAAGTTCCGAGGCTAATTTTTTCATGAGTGATTCAAGGTAAGCTGTCACTCCGCCAAGGTCACCCTTGACTATTTCCTTTATCCTGTCAACCTGCAAATTGTAATCTTCTTCACTGATGAGTCCTATGCACGGGGCCTTGCAGTTACCCATGTGATATTCAAGGCATACCTTATATTTACCTGCACTGACTGATTGTTGCGATAAGGGAAGAGAACAGGTACGGATCTGAAAAAGGTGTCGGATCAGTTCGAGAAGGGTTTTTACAGCGGGGACAGAGGTGTAGGGGCCGAAATAGGCAGAGCCGTCCGGAATCAGCTTGCGTGTGAGAAACACCCTCGGAAAGTGCTCATTCTTAATGCATATCCAGGGATAGGTCTTGTCATCCTTAAGCAGGATATTATACCGTGGCTGGTGTTTTTTTATGAGACTGTTCTCGAGCAGAAGTGCATCGGATTCATTATCGACGACTGTATGCCGGAGTTCAACGGCGCGGGATAGCATGACCTGGGTCTTGCCTGACTGGTTCTTGGAGAAGTAAGACCCAACTCGTTTGCGCAGACTGCGGGCTTTCCCGACATAAAGAATTGTACCTCCGGAGTCAATGAACTGGTAAACTCCCGGTTTGTCGGGCAGGGCAGAGACGGTTGATCTTATGTTTTCCCTGTCTGTCAATGTGTTATGAGCATATCAAACGAAGATATCCGGCGGAATACAGTATTAATTCCGCCAGGTAAAGTTATTAAAATAGGAGAACGGAAGTCAAATGAACCGGTGGCTGACAGCTAATTGCGCCTCTATATCCCTTACTGACAGTAACTTAGCAACCTTTTGGCTTCCTTAAGAATACGAAGTTGCCTTAGATTTTGTACTTGTCATGCGGGTTGGGGACGAAGAGCGGCACATGCCTGAATGCCAGACCGTCAAAGAGTCCCCTGTCGCTGATCTTCAGTTTCGGGATGACAAGAAGTGCCATGAAAGAGAGGGTCATGAATGGTGCATCAAGCCTGCAACCCAGACTTTTAACGGTCTCTGAGAGCTTCTCATACCGTGATGCCATGGCGGTTACAGGCAGATCTGACATAATCCCGGCAACAGGCAGTTTAAGTATGTCGGCACCGTCTTCGGATACAACGGACATACCTCCGCCTGCATCAACAATCATGTTGATTGCATCCACAATATCGCGGTCATTTGTGCCTACGGCGATTATATTATGGCTGTCATGCGCCACGGAAGAGGCCATGGCACCTCGTTTCATGCCGAAGCCCTTTATAAATGCAATGGCAGGAGGTTTGTCGTTGTACCGCTCTTTCACAACTATTTTAAGAATATCCTCTTCAATGTCAGATGAAACAAACGGCTCCTCCCCCGTTCTCACAATCTCCAAATCAGTGAGAAGTTCGCCGTTCCGTGCGACAATCACATTCATCTTTTTGTCCTCATTGATAACTCTTATCTCATCCTGCAGCAACCTTGTGCATTTAAACTTATTGACTTTTTCCACCTCTCCCGGAGAGAAAAGGGTCCTCCCATCCTTGTAAACACACTCGCCGTTTATCCAGGTCTGAAGTATATTCATTTTGGAAGGGTCATCTGCAATGATGAAATCGGCCGGCTCTCCCGGTCTCATCAATCCGGCATTTATTCCGTAATGTTTGAATGTATTAACAGACGCTGCCCTGATCACGTTGAACATATCATAACCCATTGAGATCAGACGCGCGACCAGTTTGTTTATATGGCCTGCCGCCAGTGTCTCAGGGTGAAGGTCGTCGGTACAGAGCATTACCTCATCCGGATAATAATTAAGCAGTGGGGCCAGTACTTCCAGATTTTTTGCGGCGCTTCCCTCCCTTATGAGTATTTTCATTCCTCCGGAAATTTTTTCCAGGGCTTCTTCAAGTGACGTACATTCATGGTCAGTTGTAATTCCTGCCGCTATATACTTCTTAAGCTCCTGGCCTGTCAGACCGGGCGCATGTCCGTCAACGCGCACTCCGGCATTTCTTGCAGCCTCCAACTTGCCGTAGACTTCAACATCATCATAAATGACACCCGGGAAATTCATCATCTCTGCGAGAAATTTAACCTTGCCCTCCTGCAGCATTTCACGAATATCCGCGGCTGTTATCCTTGCTCCTGCGCTTTCCGACTGTGTGGCGGGAACGCATGACGGTGCGCCGAATATCATTTTAACCGGTACTGTCCTGGAATTTTCAAGCATGAATTCAACACCCTGTCGCCCCAGAACGTTTGCTATCTCATGCGGATCGGCAACCACGGCAACGGTACCATGCTTCACCACGGCCACCGCAAAGTGTGACGGCACAAGCATACTGCTTTCTATATGCACATGAGCATCCGCCAGCCCTGGCATTATAAATATGTCCGGACTTTTTTCCGTTTCAGTAATTGATTCTATTTTACCTCCAGAGACTGTTACAATGCCCGGATAAATGCGCCTTTTATGCACATCAATAATTTTGCCAGCTATAATCATACTATAATGAAAATTTAGTGTTCCACGTGGAACACTCATCGTTATCGTCCAAGATACATGATAAGTATTGAAACATCAGAAGAGGATACACCACTAATTCTTGAAGCCTGTCCAATTGTCGCCGGACGTATCTTTGAAAGCTTCTGCCTCCCTTCGGTCGAGATTGAAGTAAGCTCGTCAAATATGATCTCCTCAGGTATCCTTAAATCTTCCAGCCTCTTTATTTTATCAGCGACTCCTCTTTCCCGTTCCAGATACCCTGAGTACTTTATCTTGATCTCTGCAGCTTCTGTGATCTCTCTCCTTCGCTCAGATTTGCTGAACCCCAGGCCGTCAGTACCGGGAAGTATATCCAGCAATTCTGAAAGCTCAACCTGCGGTCTGGTGGCCAGGTTAACGGCTTTGATTTTCTGGCTAATCTCTGCAGTACCTTTTCTTACAAGAAATGGGTTTATGTCAGAAGGAGAAATACTGCAGCCTTTAAGGAATGAAACAATCTCTTCCGCCATACGATATTTCTCTTCAAGACGAGAAACTCTAACCGCTGAAGCAGTACCAATAGAGACAGCCTTAGGAGTCAGCCTCTCATCTGCATTGTCCTGACGCAGCAGGATCCTGTATTCGGCTCTTGAGGTAAACATTCGATATGGCTCATCAACCCCCTTCGTAACCAGGTCGTCAATAAGCACGCCAATGTATGCTTCATCACGCTTCAGTACAAAAGGTTCTTCAGACCGGACTTTCAGAACAGCGTTTATTCCCGCAATTAACCCCTGGGCCCCCGCCTCCTCATATCCTGTTGTACCGTTAATCTGTCCCGCGAAGTATAATCCACCTATTTTCTTTGTCTCCAGCGTGTGCCTTAATTGTGTAGGCTGGAAGAAATCGTACTCTATTGCGTAGCCTGGTCTGTATATAACCACATTCTCCAGGCCCCGGACCAGGCTCAGAGCCTCAATCTGAGTCTCAAGGCGAAGGCTGCTGGAAAACCCGTTGATATAGTACTCATTTGTTTCCCAACCTTCTGGCTCCAGGAAAAGCTGGTGCGACTCCTTCCCTGCAAAAGTCACTATTTTATCTTCTACGCTCGGGCAGTATCTTGGGCCTCTGCCCTTGATCCTCCCGGTATACAGTGGTGAGAATTCAAGTCCTTTGCGTAATACGTCATGCGTCTTTTCATTGGTATGGGTAATGTAGCAGCTTCTCGCATCCCTTATGCCAATCCGGTCATTAAGGTATGAGAAGCATCGGCCATCAGCATCACCCTTCTGCTCCGTCATAGCGGAAAAGTCTATGCTTCTTCCGTCTACTCTTGCACTCGTCCCTGTCTTCAGCCGTTCTACTTCAAAACCCAGCTCTCTCAACTGATCACTCAGACCCCTGGATTCAGCATCACCCGACCTGCCTCCCGGCATTGTATTAAACCCTACATGCATCAGTCCGTTCAGGAATGTACCGTTTGTAAGGATGACGGCCTCTGACCGGAACTCTGTCCCGAAGGCAGTCCTCACCCCTTTCACACAGCTCTCTTGAACGATCAGTTCAGTTGCCTGTTCCTGCCAGATGCTTAGATTGGGGTTCTCCTCAAGTGCCTTTCTCCATTCCCTGCTGAAAAGACTTCTGTCACACTGCGCCCTCGGGCTCCACATTGCCGGTCCCTTGCTCTGGTTCAGCATCCTGAACTGTATCATTGTCCTGTCGGTGATTATGCCCGACAACCCTCCCAGTGCGTCTATTTCCCTGATTATCTGTCCTTTAGCAATGCCTCCCATGGCGGGATTGCATGACATTTGCGCAAGTTTGGTCATGTCCATCGTAATAAGAAGCGTTTTCGCCCCCATCACTGCGGCAACATGTGCGGCTTCGCAGCCTGCATGGCCGCCACCGACCACAATTATATCATATCTGAAGTTCATTCGGCATATGATAAATCCAGATACATCTCTTCCATCTCAGACATCTTCTTCTTCTCCCCCTCTGTTCTGTCATCATAACCGCATAAATGAAGGAAGCCGTGGAAAATAACACGTCTCATCTCAGAGCCAAATGTTGTTCCGAATTTAACTGCATTCTCCCTGACCCTGGGTTCGCTAATATAGATCTCGCCGTTAAGGCTGCTTCCCTTATTGTAATTGAAAGTTATAATATCCGTGTAATAATCGTGACCAAGAAACTCTCTGTTAATCTCGTAAATCTTTTCGTCGCTTGTAATAATAACATCAGTGACACCGGGTTTCATCCCGGCATCACTTAAAATTCTCCCTACAGTCTTCTTGATTACTTTGCTGTCGCGCAGCCTGAAATTGTTAATATCGTAATGAAAACTGATTCTCAAGGCTTCAGTATTTAAATCGCATCTTAACCTGGTTACCGGTATCGTTATACTCTATTGCGTCTGCCAGGCTTCTCATTATAAACACTCCACGCCCGTGAAGGTTCTCAATATTTGCCGGATCAGTAGGATCCGGGAGTGAGTTGTATTGAAACCCTTCACCTTCATCAGTCACTGATACCTCAAACCAGTTTCCATCAGCGGTAAAGTCTACCGTCACCATCTTATCGGCATTACCCTTATTTCCGTGAAGCATAGCGTTATTTACAGCTTCCACTGTGGATATCAATATCTTCCCGTATACCTCATCAGATATTCCCAGTTTTTTAGATAAAGTATCCACAAGCGTTTCTACAACGCGTAACTTTTCAATGTCTGAATTAATTGTAATGCTTTCCATTCCTGATTCCCTATCTCAAATTATAACTGACAGGGTATTTATTTGTTGCAAAATTTAGTCATTTTTTTGTAAGCCACTGCTCCGGATCAAGCTTTTTCTTTTCTTCGTAGACCATAAACTTAAGCACAGACTTTCCGCCATCTCCGTTATCGAGGTATACATTACCCAATTCCTGGCCGGTAGTTACGTTGTCACCGGCCTTGACTTTCACCATTACAAGGTTTTGATAAACCGTAAGATATTTCCCGTGTCTTATAATGACGGCCATATTAGCACCTGATATGGCAAACACCCTGACCACTTCGCCCTTGAACACTGCCTTTGCCCTGGTTGCTCCTCCCGATGTAATTTCAATTCCAATGTTATCCTCGGTTACATTCTTCAGAACCGGATGTGGTTGCAAACCAAAATGGCCTGTTATTATACCCTTATCTACCGGCCAGGGCAACCTACCGCGATTATCCCCGAATGACTCTCCGATCACTTTCATCTCACTGCTCATCGGAACAGTTTCACTCTTTTTTCTTTCCTCCTCTATAAGTCGCTCTATTTCCTTCTCAATCTGTCTCGCAACCCTTCTCTTTTCATCAAGCTCCTGCTTAAGCTGTTTCTCCTTTCTGCTAAGGGAGCTGGCCAGCCGCTCCTTTTTGTTCTGCTCTTCACTGAGCATCTGCTTCTGTCTTACCTCCTTATTCTTCAAATCACTTACATTCTTCCTGTCCTTCTCAAGCCTCTCCTTTGTGTTTTGCAGTTCATTATATAAAGTCTCAATAATTACAGTTTCCTTTCTTCTGTATTTTGCCACCTGCTGGATGTACTTCAGACGCTTGTATCCCTGGTTGAAGTCAGTTGATGAGAGGATGAAGGCCACGGCAGGAGTGCCCTTGGTTGCCTTGTACGCGCTCATAATCGACTTTGCGTATTCCTGCTTCAGGTTGTTCAGGTCGCTCTCCAGCATCTCGGTTGCAGTGCTGTTGAGGCTGATTCGATATTCAAGAAGGCTTATTTCCTGACCATATTCATTAATAAGCTTCTCCCGCAGGCTAAGTTTTTTACCGATAACCCTTAGCTCATTTATGTTTTCGCTCTTCTGGCTGGATGTGGTTTTTAGCATCTTATCCACATACTCTATCTCCTGGAGGTTCTTTTTTCTCAGTTCCTCCAGCTCTGCCCTTGACTGTCCGGCTACATTAAGTACGCACAGAAGTAACAATAAAGATATGCAGACTCTATTCTTCACAGTTTTTCACGCTCGTAAGATGGCAAATTGAATTCTATCGCAGAATCGTATCCGTAAATCAGATCATCAATGAAAAGTTTCACGTGAAACATTTTTGTCCTCTCCTCCATCGAAATCTCCGAGGCATACTTCTTGCCTTCCGTCAGGCGGAAGGATCCGAAATTTAAATATACTGTATGTCCGGAGTCTTCCGTATCAATTCTTTCCCTGCATATCTTCATCTCATCAGTACAGACCGTTATCTCCGTCCTGAACAGGTCGTCACCGGATGTAACAGTAATCTCGCCATTGGCAGCCTGACTGAACTCTGCATCGCGTATTTCCGGCATGTCACCAAAAAGGATCTTCATGAAATCTTCCGGCAGTCCGTTCTTCTTCATGACTGCATCCTTCTTGCCCACATATATCTTTTTATTAAACCGGTCAATGGCCGCAATATCATTACCAACGATCAGTATCCTGGCCAGTTCTATTCCGAGAGGTCCTCTTACGGAAGCATAAAAGTCTCCGTTGCTGTTAAGCCTTGCATGCAATCCGAATTTTCCTTCTATTTCAGTACCCTCCAGCTCTATGCTTCCCTTCCTGATCTCAAAGCCTTTGTCTGTAATATTATAGTCAATTACGTTATTCGCCATTGCCCTGTAGTCAGTCACAACAGCGCCGGCAGACGGCCCCGTTTCCTTTGCTTTCCGCAAGGAGGCGCATCCGGATAACAACAGGATAACAGATATAAATGTCAGGTATTTCAGTCCTGAGTACATTTGTTTATCTCCTCCACAAGATATTGTTTTGAACTATCTTTTTCCAGTGCATTTGTCCAGTAAACAACTGCCTCGCTGCACTTTCCCAACGCCTTTTTTATGAATCCCATATGTTCGAGCAGTTCCGGATCCTGATCCTCTCCACTGACAAATATCCTCATCATTTCCTTAAGTGCTTCCCTGTGGTTTCCGAGCTTATAAAGGACCCACGCATAGGTATCAATATAAGTGGGGTTGTCTCCGTCAAGTTCCATCACCTTCTCCGCCATTTTCAGCGCTTTCTTAAGATCACGGCCTCCCTCCGCCAGGAAATAGGCATAATTGTTCAGCAGAAGTGGATCATCCGGCGATATTGCAAGGGCATCTTCATAATATCTGTATGAAGCATCATAGTCCTTCATTCTGTATTTCAGATCACCCAGCATTGACAAGACCTGAACTTTCAGTTCTTCGTTGTTCCCTGCAAGTATCATTGCCTTCTCAAGCTCATTGTTTGCCACCTGGTACTCCCGAAGCTCCATGGCAGCCATCGCATAGTAAACTTTTCCGAGGATACTGCGGTTGTTCTCCCTCGAATAAACTGAAGCGAGATCATACGCTTTGCGGTATTCACGATTATCGATGTAAAGTATCAATAACCTCTCCTTAAAAAAGAATCCCGGTCTGCCGTTCTTCAGTATCTCCTCATACCTGGCAACAGCCTGTTCCTTCATGCCTGCGGTTTCATACATCCCCGGTCGCAGAGACAGTACCTCATCATCATCAGGGTATTGTTTCTCAAGTATAAGCAGGCTTGAGGCAAGCGATTCCGTGTTTTCCTTCACATAAACCGTATCATTGGCCAGTCTTCCAGCAACAGCAACCTTCCTTTCACGTTCAATTACATCGCTCTCAAAAACATTCTTAAGAAAGGCTCCAATTCCGGAATACTCTTTTTTATAAACCAGGTTCATCATATAAAGAAGCTGGCTTTCAATATCATCCGGATTGCCTGCGATTATCTGCCTGTAAATGCTGTCGCTCTTTTCCTTCTGACCGTCCTCAAAGTAAATGTCAGCGAGAAGGGCTTTGTACCGGGTCTCATCTGGATGCAGTTCAAGAAGTCTTATTGTCCGGCTGGCGGCTTCCTTCAGATTATCCTTAACTATCAGCCCCGATATCATCATGAGAGCCATGTCTTCAGTCAGGGCTCCCTCACTGTCAAGTGTGCGGAAGAGAGAATCAGCCTTTTCCATATTTCCCTGTTCGGCATACAGGCCGGCAAGGATCCCATTGACCTCAACTGCACGTTTGTCAGCCTTCAACGCTCTTGTGAAGTATATCATTGCTGAATCCTTCATCTCATACTGGGTGAAGAGTGATCCGCAGGCCAGCTGGTACCAGTAATTTTCCGGCTCCAGCCTGGCTGCAGTGGAAGCATACTGCAGCGATTTTCCTCCCATACCCGCCGCCGAGTACATCTGGGCCAGTTCGAAGTAGGGCACCGCTCTGTCTTTATCAAGCTCTATGCATTTCTCAAAGAGTGTAGCCGCTTCATTCACGTCACCCA
>ERZ795054.1507-NODE-1507-length-21836-cov-6.325054_pt1 | contig 21836 bp, 20 predicted proteins | sample MGYA00375138_ERZ795054 | MGnify/ENA primary metagenome ERZ795054 (study PRJEB30183, sample SAMN05720215) | anaerobic digester metagenome | isolation source: active sludge of municipal wastewater-treating anaerobic digesters | place: USA | collected 2014-12-23 ... | reverse complement strand
GAAAATGAGGTTTTCTCCAGAACGGAATTCATATATAATCCTGTGAAACGCAGCGAAATTCCTGTTTTTATTTAGAAAATTAAGTACTGTCCAGACAAGACGTAAGGGTAGCCCAGAATCATTTTTTAATGATAATTCTCCTGAAAAATTTCAATATTCAGATTATCAAATATCTTATTCACAGAATTGTCATTTTTAAATCTGTGAAAATCTTCAGCATGGTATCGTCCGACCTCTTTATAGCCGGGTACTTCCTGGTACAGAATCTCATCTATAGTTAGTAAAATAATATAATTTTGCTGACCATATCCAGAGGTAATTTCTGAAAAAGATCGGTTATCATTCACATAGCCAAAATGATAAGGAATAAAGTAATTCGTACCAACCCGTGGTTTTGCGAAAAGATCGTCAAATCTATAGATCTGAGTCGTCACTGTGGTAAAAACATTTTCCGGCATTCTTGTTTCAGAGAACCACTTCATTCCTTGGACTTCATTGTAGGATACTGCCTCATTTGGTTTAAAAATATTCGGTGCATTGAATGAACCAAAAAGAGTGAGACCCCATATACCTGATAATACCAGCACAAGGAACATTATGTTTAAATTTGACGATTTTGACTGGAAAAAGATCACATAAAGAGACAATACGAACAATGGTACCTGAGCATACATCATAAAATTTAAATTTGTTAAACGATCTGGCTGATGCGAGATTAAAGGATTAAAAAAGAGAACTGATTCGATAATTAAGAAAAACACGTAAAAAAATATCCAGAAAATGAAATTGTTTTTCAAATTTTGGGAAATTTGATCCCGTTTTAAAAAAACAAATATCAACGCAATACTTATAATAATAACCGGGATCATATAGCGTCCATAATATACTGTTACTAATTTTATAATTTTATATATACTCAAATCTATCCGTGACATTTTATCAGCTGTCTCGAAAAAGACCGGCTCAATCACCGTGGTCATCTGTGTATAAGAGATGTAAATCTGCCTGAATTTTGATAAAAATCTTGAACAGTAAATAAACCATGTAAAAAAACCCATGATCACAATTATTAATGGTATCCTAATACGCATGAAATTTTTATTTACATATGTTTTCAAATATTTATTGAACGCAATCATGAAAATAAAGGTTGAAACCACAAACAGTATGATAAACGGGTGTGTAAACGGGATAATGAATGTGAATGGAAAGATCATAACTATGTTTGATAGGTTCTGACTCTCTAAAAATCGGAATAATAGGAAAATAAACAAGGGCATGGTAGCAAAAAATAATGCGTGGGGAACATTCAGAAAAGCATACGGACCTAAATAGAGAATGAACGATGATGGTATGGCGATATTGATAAGCATCTGATCCTTAAACAATTCGCGACACAATAAAAACAGACCTGCAACAAGGATGAAAGAAAAAACAATGGGGATCACAAAAGATGTGACGTGTGGTTCAAGGCCTGTTCCCATTGAGAGTGTTGCGCCAATGATATGACTGGCGGGATAGATATCCCATTCTGCAATACTGCCGGATGTGCTTATCTGGAGATATTCGCCAATATAAGACATATCATCCCATCTGCCCATAGAGTAATAACCCAGCATATAGGGAATTATCAGGATAGTAAAATACGTGAAAACCAGTAACACAATACCTAGGTTTCTGATACTCCCCTGGTTTAAGAAAATGACCAAGGATCCGATCATAAAACAAAAAATCAGTGAAAGGAAAAAAGTTAGTGGTAATTCTGCATAGATATCAACAGTGTATCCTTGGGAACGATGGAAAAAAAGGATGAGATAATTGAATATCGTGAGCGTATACCCAACCGTCAAAAGGATTGTAAACAGGTTTGTCTTGGTGAGCTGGGAAGAAAAATATCGCCACTCTTTTAAATCAAACCCCATTATTTGAGAAAAAATGTTGTGAGGGGTCATGGGAATTCCTTGTATTATTAAGATAATAGAATTTTTTGCCCTATAAAGATATAAACGTCATTCCCTCCCTACGCGACCAGTAATTTTTCCAGAAGGTGATCGGAAATTTCTGATACAATGTAATATACTTGCCTCTGGAGAAAAGCGACGAGAAAATGTCAGCAAACCGGTATAACAAGGTTGTTCCATTATGCTTCGGGCTGATCCGAGATCCTGATTCCATTGTTTTCATCCAAATTCTCTGAATGAACCTAAACCCGGCACAAGGTACTCATACTTCATCCCCAGAACGAGTATTTACATGAAGATACCGGATACCGTTGAACATACCAAAATCATGAACTCACATCATGAAAAGATCCATCTCGAAGAATTGCCGAATTTCACAACGATCCCAAGTTTTGTCCGCGGATCTGATCCTCTACATTCAACCGTCTCCTCAACCGGCTCATGAAGATGTTCTGTGATTGGGGCGAGAGGATCAATTGTCCCGCTTTAGTTTCAGCCGTGTTCACTGGCTCGCATGCAAGTCACTACTCTTCCTGGAGAACCGGTAAGACGAAAAAAACAATTCCTGAAAACATCGATCTGTGTCGATACTGATCGACTATCACCATTGTCAAGATATCCCAGCATCCGGTCCATGACATTCCCCTGGGAAATGCAAATGTATCTCCCGATGTTATCGAAGACAAATCGCTCAAGCATTCGATGAGAAAAAGTATTATCTGATTTAGAAGGTTGAAACGGAATTCTCCGTTCTTAAAAGGAAGTTCGGTGAAGCCCTCAAGGCTAGATTATATCGGTTCCAAATCAAGGAGATCAATCAAAGTTATCCTGTACAATGTCTCAAGAATGATCTCTCCTTTGTCGTTTCGTGTTCTTATTGGGAATTCTGCAGATCCGATTTTAAATACAGGTTGACAATCCAGTAAGCGACCAGGGTCTTTGATGACTTCAGCTTCATATTGAAATACCGCCAAACCCTATTTTGATCTCACGTTAAAAAATTCCGTGTATATCCCAATAATCTCCCTGGCTATATTCTCCCAGGTAAAACGCTCGGCATAGGCGAGTATCTTTTCTTGATTCCACTCCCGGTTCAATGCACACAATATCTTATCGGCAAGATCGTCTGCATTTGCCGGCTCAACCAGAAGGCCGTACTCCTCAGAAGAAATAACCTCAGGTACCCCGCCGACTCTTGTCCCAATAAATGGTTTTCCACACCCAAGTGCTTCGAACATGACGGTAGGATTGCCTTCACTCAGACTTGATAGTATGAAAAAGTTACTTGCATTCATCCATGAATTAAGTTGGTTTGCAGGAACCGGCCCAAGCAGTCGTATCTTATCCCCGAGATGCAAACGGTCTATCCGTTCCTGCAGATTCTTCATCTCTGTCCCGGCGCCCCCGATAAAACAGAGCACATCATCGCGCTGCTTGCAAACCTTCTCCATTGCATCGATCAGATAATCAAAACCTTTCCTTTTAATGAGATCTCCTAAAGAAAAAACGATCTTCTGATCTGCAGAAAGACCGAGTTCTGCTCTCTTTAACGCCATGTCAACAGGATGGAACGATTTAGAATAACCGTTGGGGATAGAAAAGACACATTTATTATAATGTTCAAGAATGGGGAGATCCTTGCGGTTCACCCTGATTAGGACATCGGCTTCCGTCCAAGCGGTATTGATGAGAGCGTGGTCCATCTTAACCTCCTGGCAAAACCACTCCCCACTCTCATGGATTGTTAAAATTACCGGACATCCATATTTTTTTTTCAGTAAAACACCAATATACCCCGATGGCCATGTGAAGTGGGCATGGATGAGATCGAATTTTAGATTATAGTTATCGATGATTCTCTCAACAGCCTGAAAACGATTATCGATCAGAATTTTACTCATCCAGAAAACAGGGATATACACACACCTGGGATAGTAGACGTCCACGTTTTCATAAGAATAATCTATACAGAGTTTGTCTCGTTTGTAGCATTTAAAAAAGCCAAATACCGGAGCAATGACTATTACTTTCTTGAAATACTGTCTTAACTCCTCTACCTGGTATTTGACAAATGTTTCCATGATGAATGAATCATCTTTATTGGGATACGCAGGCGTTAGGATTAAAAGGGTCTTATTCTTTAGATTTTCAATGGCATTTTTTTCTCCTTCAATCTCTTCATTCATCACTATTCAGACCCCCTTTCGGCTCATGAGAATATTCAATATCCACAAGAATCGGTGAGGTGAGCAGGCTCTTCATATTCCACATATGAGTCAACTGACACCGAATGGAATCACGGTTGAATATCCGACAGTCCCGCTTCACATCAGAGGAATTCATGATAAATCTTTGTTTTTATTAAGCGTCATGGTCATTACATCCGACAGCGAGATCACTTCATAATTCTTTTCAGAAATAAAACTGAGAACATTTGAAAATACGTTCAGGGCACCCTTATTCAAACCAATGACATCTCTATTGTTTTTCGATCTTCTGATGAAGCTTGAGCTGTGTAAGAAAAGGGTAATATATGTTGAATGGTATTTTTGAATTGAAGTGTTCATAAAAAACGAATTCAAATAATTAACATCAAATTTTGGGTATCTTTTGTATAATAAATAAAATGCCCAAGATAAGAACTGTTGGTGATTTAATGTACTAATTGGTATTTCCAGGACGTCCCCAATAAAAAATGGTTCATGAATATCCGGGAGGTGGATTTTACAGTTCGGATGGTTATAATAAAATGATGAATCCATCAAAATTGAATTTGATTCGAGAGCTTTTATGGTATCTATGTTAGCTCCATACCCCCCTGCACGATGAGCTATTGGATTTTTCTGAATCCAGCTAAAAATTTTTCTTTTTCCTTCCCGGATAATTTTTATTTGTTCATCGATAGTATATTGATGCATATAATTGCGATTTATATCGAATGCAAAACTGGGATGAGTATGTAATTGTACTCCATGACCTTGGTTGTCAAGGTTCGTGCAAAGATCTGCAAAATTTTGTTCACCAAAAAAATTCCCTTCATAAGTATCTACGAAAAATTCTCCTTTAAAATTATAGTTATTAAGCATTTCAGCAATTTTCGAAACACCGTACTCTTCTTTCTCGATTCGACCTAAAACAAATTTTTCAAATGCCCCCTCGGAAAATTTTGCTTTTTCTCCGACTTCGGTATCAATGGTAATAATAATTTTTGGGGATTTCATTTAATCACGTTTTTCAAGATATTTCGATAATGCGATAAACATCCAGGCCTGGCCCCAGCGAATGAAAGCGGTTTTGTTGACTTTTCCCGAACGGGATAATTTATAATAAAATTCATCTTTTCCATTAAACATCTGGGTTAACGAGAAATCGATAATTTTCCGTGCAAATGTCATATCACCTACATCGGTAAAGGTAATTATGGATTGTGCCACATCATGAATATCAACAGGATACGTTTGATCTGGCGCCCATTTCGGGATATAATCCTCAAATAAGTTATTCTTGTAATAATTCAATCCATCAGTTAATGATTCCTTAACGTCAACATCACCTGTTAATTGAAAAATTTGCGCTAACGAAGATAGGACAAATCCTGTATGCCTGTTATCAATTGTTGCGCTCGTATCCGCATATTTCCAGGATCCATCAGAATTTTGTGCGGCAAGGGTATAATGCGTTAATTGATCTGCCAGTTGTTTCAGCCTTTCCTCTCGAAAATAGATTTGAGATCTATAAAGAAGGGATGCTGCCATTATGTTACTGTTGTGCACATATTGCCTCTCCAATGGACTGTTGTGAAATGAAGCATAACCGTCAAAAAAATCGATTTGAGTCTCCTCAAGCAAATATTGCACTGAATTTTTAAATAATTCGAATGAGTACTGGTTTTTCGTAATTTCATAACAATCCAGGAGGCAATGCGCGATTGGAGCTTGGACACAAACGAGAGGACTGTTTACCGGATAGCGTGGATCCCGACCCCATTCAAATGGGTGACCCCAGCAGATATTTTTATATTCTTTGTTTCTTAACGTAAATAAAATATTTAATAAATTGCCAATCTCATCCAGAAACGTTTCATCCTTTGTTATTTGATATAATCTGGCATTTGCAGAAATTATGAGTGCGATCGCTTTTGGATGATAAATTGGACGCATTGTCTGAAACGCAGATTTTGGAATAAGTGAATGGAATGGTTTTAATATTGATCGGAGATTTGCCATTATGGGAAATTTTTTGATTATTCCGAAAGCTTTTTCGTCAATCTGATAGGGATCAATCCCCCGGTATTCATGGTAACGAAACCATGTATGAAGATTTTGAGTAACGCTAAGAATGTTATGGTCCACCATTGTTCTGTCCTAAAACATAGACTTCAAAGTTATTCCTGACGAAATCTTTGGTGTTTATTATATTCTTTGTGTCTAATATTATTCTGTTCGCTACCAGCCCGGCAACCATATCAGCGTCCAGTTTTTTAAATTCATCATGTTCAACTTCAATAATAATCAAATTTGAATTTTCAAGAGCTTCTTGAATGGAGAGGAGTGGATATTCAAATTTCTTCACCCTTGGGTCAAATATTTTTACGTTCCATCCTTCCTTTTCACATAACTTTATTAATTTTAATGCCGGTGTCTCGCGTGTATCGTCGATATTTCCTTTATAGGCAACTCCAAAAATTGATATTATGGGATCCTTAATTCCGGCTGCCTGAAATATTCGTTTTACTTTTGAAATAATAAACGAGGGCATCCCGTCATTGATCTCCCTTGCCATCGTAATGAGTTTTGCATTACAGCTGCTTTCTGTAAGGAACCAGGGGTCAATCGCAATACAATGCCCCCCAACGCCCGGTCCTGGAGAAAGAATATTAACTCGAGGGTGTTTATTTGCAAGCCCGATTGCTTCCCAAACATTGATCCCGATGTCTTCAGCTAGCATAGCGAGTTCATTTGCTAATGCGATATTAACATCTCTGAACGTGTTTTCAATTAGTTTCACAAATTCTGCAGTCCGGCTGTCGGTTTTATAGATATTCCCCTGGACAAATGAAGAATAAATCCCAACCGTGAGATCTGTTGATTTTTTGTTGATCCCACCGATTAGTCTGTCATTATGAACCATTTCGAAGAATGTTCTTCCGGGAATAGCCCTTTCTGGGCAATGAGAGAGAAAAATATCTTTTCCAACAACGAGATTCGATTTCTCTAAAACCGGAATAGCAATTTTTTCACAGGTGCCCGGGGGAATTGTTGATTCTATAACAACAAGATTTCCAGGTCTCAGGTAAGGAGTAATATCTTCCAATGCATTCTTTACATATCTCAAATCAGCCATTCTCACTTCTTTGTCAAATGGTGTTGGTACACATATAATGAAAATATCTGATTCAACGGGATGTGTCGCTGCAACGATGTTTGACTCCTGAATGATTTCATTCATTCCTGGTTCGAGAAATGGCACTTCTCTATTGTTTATTTTGGCAACGACTTCCTTATTAATGTCGCAACCATACACTTCGTGATTTTTTGATAATAATAACGCTGTGGGAAGGCCAATGTATCCCAGTCCTATTACACAAATTTTCGCCATGATAACACTCCTAGTTTACATACAATTCTTTCAGCGGCCCTTCCACCGCAAAATGGATTCGGGCCTTGTCATGTTTTTTCGTCATTTCTCTTGCTCCTTAATGTATCGATGAGAGAGCTGATCTAACCAGCACGTTAGCATCCACATCCGGTAACTCTCGTCTTTCAGTAATTTCGCTGAATGTTTTTGGGGGAATATGGATTTTACAAAACTCTTCTTGCAGACTCCCAGAACCCGTGATATTTCCCGAAGGTTCTTCCATCTGGAGAAAATCAAAATATCCATACGGTTCGATTACATTAATCCATTGCGGGCTCGTTAACGCAAAATCAATTATCCGTCGCAAGGCTCGTGTATGTGAAGAAACTGTTGCAGGAAATCCAAACTCGTCGCAGATTTTTCGTTCCCCCTCAACAATTCCAAGTAGTTTTGATTTTAGGTAAACACCTTCCGGTCTGGCCCCGAGAGCAATAGCATTACTCATTCCTTCCCTCCTGCATTGAGAGATTCATAGCACCTATAGAGTTCTTTTTCCATTCTTTCCCAGGTATAATCTGTATAATACCGCCTTTTAGCTGCGGCAGTCATGGTTTTCAGTTGTTCCTGATTATTATACCCCCAAAGAATTTTTTCTGCAAGATCTTTTGCATTTCCGGGCTCAAAAAAAGTAATTTCCTGATTATTGTAAGTTGACGCAATTCCCTTCAGGTTTGAGGAGAATACTGGTTTATCGTGGACTATGTACTCAAACAGTTTGTTGGGAACACCCCGTGCATTGACTTTTGTCTGGAGAAATGGAATTAAACAGATATCTGCAACTGAAATATATTCAGAGAGTTCTTTAAGATTTACCCATCCCGTAAACCGGACATGCTCCTGTAGTTCTTTTTCATCAACGTATTTTTGAAGATACTCAATATCCGGCCCGTCACCAACAATTAAAAAATAAATCGGCAATTTTTCTTTTACCATTTCAACGGCATCAATAACTGTTTGAATTCCCCGTCTCTTCCATATTGATCCTTCGAAAAGGATAACAAACTTTTTATCAAGCGCCAAGGCACTTTTAGAACCATTTTCTATTTTAAGGATATCCATATCCGGTGAGTTCATTACAACAAAAATTTTCTCGGGTGAGATATGATTTCTTGAGAGAACAATTGATTTGTCATACTCATTTGTGCATATTACTGCATCTGAAAACAAAATTGATACATTTTCGATACATTTTGCAATTTTAACAAAAATATGGTTTTCAGGAACGTTCAGGTTGCTGATAAATGCTTCAGGAAGCATGTCGTGTAAATCCAAAATGATTTTTGTTCTATAGATCCATTTTAGCGGAATGGCTGCAAGGATAAAAAAATCTGGTGGATTATGCACATGGATGATATCATACTTTTTTTGAGTGTTTTTCTTGACCATTTCCATGAAAGAGATGACCGTGAATTTGAAGTATTTGGTAAGGATTCGAAATTGAGAGTCTCCCGTTTTATAATGAATCGGGAGTCGATAATAGTGAACTCCTTTATAATTCTCAAAATCTGACTGACCTTCTTGTTTTATGCATAAAATATCAACATTCAGATATTTTTTATAAATCGAATTTGAAACAACAACTCTCCTGTATGTTTGTGGCATGAGTCTGAACATCAGCATACAGATTCTCATAAAAAATTTCACCTCCAACTTTTTTTATTATATATTTGTATTTGTATTAATATAGTGTTACGCGTACCACCCGTTACTGCTCCTCTCCTGAGACATGTCAAAGAACATGGCAAAGAAGAGCGACATGAATCCGATACCGAACAGAATAAGGGTGAGAGTCAGAGGTACAAAGATCGGTTGTTGCTGCACAAATTTGTAATGCAGGGAATAAAACCCGCAGCCCACGCCTGTGGCAAGGAATGCTACACCTCCCAGATAGAAGAGGACGAGCGGGTGGAAGCTTAATAAAACATATTTGGTCTTCATCCTCCAGAGGAAGTCAGTGAGCAGCAGGTGTGAGACATTAAGGATATACGAGCGGTACTTGATCCCGGAGGTCTCTCTCCCGTATCGTGACGGGTGGGGGACATTGATGATTCGAAAGGAACTTGCATTAAGTTTGACGAGGATATCATTACAATACCCGTACCGTGGGTAGATATCGTCGATATTGATGCGGTCAAGTGCTCTCCGTGAGATGGCGGTGTAGCCATTCTGGGGGTCCATCATGGACCAGTAGCCGCTCGCGATCTTGGTGAGGAAGGTGAGGACGGTATTACCAGCGAGTCGCCACTTGCTCATGCCCTTGCGGTACTCGGGACTGATGAGACGGTTGCCCATCGTGTAATCGCATTTCCCATCGATGATGGGGTCTAGGAGTGCGGGAAGGAAGGTCGGGTCCATCTGGTTGTCTCCGGCCATTACCGCGATGATCTCCATCCCGTCTTCGAGCGCCTTCTTGTAACCGCTCACGATCGCTCTCCCGACCCCCATGTTTACGGTATGCTGAATCGGGACAATGGAGTCGTCATTACCGGCATAGTAATCCAGGACCTCCTGCGTACGATCGGTGGAACAGTCGTTCACTACATACACCCGGGTAACGAAGCTGGGGATCGTACTCAGGGTTTCTCCAAGAAGGAGCTGCTCGTTGTGAGCCGGAACGACGACAGCGATCTTTTTCCCCCGGTATTTCGGGAGGACAGCCTCCCCGGCAATACTGATCTCGTTACGGAGTTTGACCGGGATTTCTTTTATCACGAGCCCTTTTCGAGTAAACAGGGATATCATCATGGGCTCGAACGAGGGGGCGTCGGGAAGGAGGTCTAAGAGGCAGATACCCTTCACGCTGATCGCCCGAAACGCGGATTCGGGATCGGTGAAGGAAACGGTTGCGCGGTCTGGTGAGGGGTGAGAAGAATCAGCGGACGTATTCAGTTGGAACGGCGGGATGCCCCTCCTCCCGGAGAGGTAGCGGGAACCGATGACAAGATCAGCCTTGCCGTCAAGAACCGGACGGGCAATGTGGGGAATTTCACAAGTGAGATGTTCACCAACACTGTTGACCAGAACAACTGCCTTGCAGTCATGTCCGAGGGCTATCTTGCAGCCGGCAAGTATCGACTGGACGCGGCCGCTGCCATAAGCTTGCGCATCGATCACCTCCGCACCAGCGCGTTCCGCTACTTCCATTGTCCTGTCTGTTGAGCCATTATCAGCAACAATCACCGTTCCTGCATATTTTCTTGAGAGGATCACAAGTGTCCCGATTGTGAGTTCATTATTATGCGTCGGAATGATAACAGCTACCTGTGGAAGGGATTCTTCTGGAACGGAACGGGGGAGGACCTGGTCTTCAGCCTCTTTCAGGGAACGGTATGCGGAAAATATCCCGTCCTGGCACGTTGACCCGGAGGAATCTTGAAATGCAGTCGCTTGGGGTGTTGTGATAGCATCCATAATGTATTCTGGTTCCAGTGATGGATTCTGCATCTTGAAAGCCCTCAGTACAGGTAAATACGCTAAAGGTCGGCAGAACAATATAGAAAGTTAAAACATAATAAATTTTCTCTTGTTAGAAGCAACACAAATCTCAAGATATACAGTTTTTTAGGACAGGTATCTGTCAGAAATTTCAGACTTTACCTTTCGCTGTCACTTATGTGACGAACCCCCTCACTGATACAGAATGATATCTACATTTGAAAAAATACTGACACTCTTTGCAGAAAAAAGCGTTATCACCCTGTCTTTTATTTTTTATGGAATGATAAGCTGATACGGGAGTTGAATTGATCAGGAAAGCGTCAGAATCGGGCGATTAAATTCTTGATGGTAAGTTCTAACAAAATCCCCAAAAAAATCTAGGATTAAATCATAAAATCGGGCGGGAATTACGGTCGGATCCCAATCTCCGTTTGAGAACAGAGGACATGGGTATCGACCAGGATCCGTCTCCGATATCAAACAAAACTTAAAGTTCTCAGCAATCTCTTTCTGGTATCTTCCCGATGTATTCTCTGTATTATGGCCGGGTCCTCATTGAGAAAATTTCTGATCAATCGCTACATTCTCCAGGACTAATATCCACGGTCCACGACGTAGCAACAGATTTTCGGATTTTATGACATTTTTTCAGGAGACCCAGAGCATGCCGGGATTCATTGAAACGTTTTTTTGGATATCTCAAACCCGGTGATTAACTGCTGATAAGAATTGACGGCGATAGTAATTATCAGGATATATGATTTGTCATCTTCCTTTTCCTGATCGATTCCTAATGACTCGAATACCTGCTGGTGAAACCAAAGGAGTCAATAGCGGTGATTGGGATTGAACCTTCGGCAGAATAGGATTGTTCCAGCGCACATCTGAAGAGGTGATTGAGGTGAACCGGTTTTATCCGGCAGATGAATTTTTGAGGTTTGGTGAAGTGGGGGACATTTTTTGTCCCATTATATCCTGAATGTGGTCCATTTCGTTGGGATGATAAATAACAATAGGGTATCCGCTTTCCGGAATTCCTTGAAAAGAAGAATGTCCGAAGTTGATTATGGGTATTGATCTTACCTTTAATTTTTCAGAAATACTTGGAGAGATGGGAGAAACGAACAACTGATGGCGCGTGTTTGATGAACCTGGTAAACCGGCTAAACGATCTCTTGACAGTCTACCTACAATTTCGGCATACAACTTTATAAGGAAAGCAATGAGCTTGAGATCTTTTTTTGTGAATCCATATACCTCCTTTATTCAAAGCAATTCTGCAGAGCAAAAAATACCAATTGAGACCAGGAACGAAAATTACCCTTGACCTTTTCTCCTCTCACACAACTCCGTGGACAATCCTGTTTTAAAGGACCGTATGCGGGGGAGAGGACACGAGACATGTCCCACGCCAAATGGGAATCCCCCCATATTCATCCATCCCCACGCGCACAGGATTCAATAGAAGATCTTCTCACTCATCATTTCTGGCATACGGTTGTCCTTTTCTTCCGATGCGATTTTATTTGTTAGCGTGAGCAATATATGGGTAGGAGAATACCCCTCTTCAGGAAGACCCCACATGAACAAAAAAGAGGTTGCCCCCATTGCGCTCATCTCCTGGCTGACCTTGATTATCGTTCTGATGCTCTTTCTCCAGCGCTTCGACCTGCATATCTTCTTTGTCCTCTCGTTCTTCGGGATTCTCGTGATAGCCGAGCTCATGCAGTACCGTTACATCCGTCCTGGATACCAACGCACCCTGAACTTCATCATTGGGGCGGGAATTGTAATATTCGGGGCCATCGTTGTACAGAAAATCCTGGAGATCCTCTTATCATGAGGCCTCATCTGCACAACCTGTTCGCCATGCTCCTCATCGGCCTCACGGTGGGGGGTCTCCTTGTATTTGCGACCGACCCGCTTCTCTATACCGTGAAAAAAGATCCGGGCGGGTCTGCCTTCCATACAAACCCTGATTCTCTTGATGATGATTATGTCAGTAGTGCGGCCGACCTTGTCCCGCTCATGCAGGAGATGATCGATGGGGGGGAGCCGATTGTCCGGGATATCCAGTTTCGTGACTCCACAGCGGTACAGAACAGGCTTGCCATGTCTGAAGAACGCCTGACCTCACTGGAAGGGCTTCTGCTCGATCTGGATCTGAATGGCGGGGAGATTGGTTCGTTCCTCGCTGCGATGGAAGAACAGGATTCCACACTGTCAGAGCTCATGGACCGGATCACAGCTTTCGATACAGTGCAGAGGGTGGGAGCACAGGAAGAGAACCGCAACAACCTGCAGCTACAGGCCTCGGTTGCACGCCAGAGCGCACTCCTCCAAAGGGGTATACGGGTGCTGGCTGAACGTTACGTGCATGACCACGAGACCGTGCTTGGGATCAGCACCAGGCTGGACTTCGACACCCGTAAGTACCGTGAGGCGCTTTCCCGGGTAAAAAGCCTTACGGCAGAGATCGAGGGTAAGGAGCTTCCGGTTCCGGAAACTACATCTGTGCAAGAGGACGGCATAACCTTCTATATATACCCGGAGACGGCCGCCTACCGGAACACGATTCAGGTCTTCGGAGTTGTCTATCCGCCGGGAACAGAACAGGTTGTATCCCTCCTTCTCGATGAAACCATTGTTGCGACAACTCAAAGCGACAGGCAGGGAAACTACCGTACCGCATACACAATCGGGAGCGTTCCGGCAGGCACGCACCGTCTCACGGCACGTTCGGGAGACGTCACATCGGTGGGACGGGAACTGGTAATTCCAGAGACCGGGTCCTCCATCGCCCTCACTGCAGCCCCGGTCATAGTTAACAGATGGGAGACCGGGGCGCTCTGCAACGGGAGCCTGATGGCAAACTACCCGGTGCGAAACGCCCCGGTACGGATATTTACTGACGGCATCGATAGCGGGGAGATCACAACAACCGAGGACGGAACCTTCTCTGTATTTTTACCGCTTCCACCGCGCAGTTATAGCCTGCGGGCGGTATTTTCACCAGGAGACCTCCCCCTGTCCGCCTCCATGAGCGATGATGTGCCGGTAACTGTATGGGCCCCACTCTTCAACCTTCCGGACCCCTCAACCATGGATCGGATTCTCCAGGTCATGGCGGTTCTTCTGGTCGGGGCTGTTCTTGTAATCCTTGCAGCTGACGCGGGTGGGGTGTTACGATTGCCGAAACGGAAAGAGAACACGGAGGCTGCACGGATCCAGGAGAGAATCGAGGAGATGCTGCGGACAGCAGATCGCAAAACTGGTTCAGATGCAGCCTTCCAGGCAGCGATCAGCAACCTCCTGGATCAATACTGGGCTGCACTGACTAAAGACGGGCTTTCTGAGGCAGCGCGGCAGGCATACCTTACCCTTGCCGGCAGGATTGCCCAGAGTCTTGGCCTGCATCTTGGGTACCGGACGCTCACGCCCCGGGAAATGACCGAGTACTGCTCGGGAGAGCATTATGCCAGTTTCTTTACGCGTTTTGTCAGCAACTACGAGAAAATCCGGTACGGCAGCAGCAACAGTGAGAAGGACCGGATAGGGTTTGAGCGCGCGTTGCAGAACGCATATCAGGAGTTCGGGAGTGACCGGTATTAGGACCTGCACATGGATAGCGGGGGCACTCCTGCTTGTTTCGTTCCTTGTTCTCATTCTCCACCTATCAGCCACGGGTGAAGAATTCAGCCGTTATAATCTCGGGTGGAACGGTACCTCGGATTTCTTTGCGGATCTGGACCATCATACCGTGACCTACATCACTGTACCTGCAGACCTTTCCAAACACACCAACACCACACTCCTCATCATCGCTCCAACCCGGACAATAACTGCGATGGAAGGTTCCCGTTACCGCGACTTTGTAGCACGAGGCAACACACTGCTACTTGCCGACGATTTCGGTACAGGCCCTTCTTTTTTGGAGGCAATGGGCAGCACCATCCGGATCCACCCGGGCAACCTCTCAAGCGTAGACCGGGCCTATAGCGACTCCTCTTTGGCTACAGCCGTCTTTGTGAAAGAGAACCCGTTCCTCCCGGCCGGGTCACCCCTGGTTCTGGATCACGCTACAACCCTTGAGGGAGGAACTCCGCTCCTTACAACCTCCGTATTCTCATGGGTAAATGAGACACCAAACGGTAACCTAACTGGTGGGGATGTGCTACGCAAATACACTGTCATGACAGAGGAGAAGATTGGGAACGGGACGGTATACGTCCTCTCCGACCCAAGCGTTTTCATCAACGGCATGACCGGCCCCGACCGCCAGTTCCGGAAGAACATTACAAAGACCCCGCTCCTGATCGATACATACACCTCAAGGGTTGCACGTATTGGGGGGATAGCGGAACTTATTCATTCAGTACGATCCAACCTTGAATATAAATTCCTGATCGCAGCCTTGCTTATGGCATGCATACTCGCTGCATGGCACCGGCGGATCATATGAGGTACCATGGATGAAGATGACAAGTTGACCGCCCGGCTCGTTGCGATTTCCCGATTCCGCGACACCGTTATGCAGACCGTCGGGGGGTATATTATTGGAAACACGAACCTCCTTGAACTCGTTCTGATAGCATTGCTCTCAGAGGGCCATATCCTGATCGAAGGAACCCCGGGCACGGCAAAAACCACCCTCGCAAAAACGGTTGCACGGGCAACCGGCTGTGCCTTCAGCCGAATTCAGGGAGCTATCGATCTCCAACCTGCCGACATGATCGGGGTCCATATCTTTGACCAGTCAACCCGGAATTTTGTCCTCCGGCCGGGGCCTGTCTTCACCAACATCCTGCTCGCAGACGAGATCAACCGGATCAACCCCAAATCCCAGAGCGCATTTCTGGAGGCCATGAGCGAGCAGCAGGTGACCATTGATGGTGAGACCTGCATGCTTCCCACCCCGTTCCTTGTGATTGCCACCCAGAATCCTTACGAACAGCAAGGCACATTTCCACTAATCGAGGCACAGCGGGACCGGTTCATGTTCGGCTTGCAGACCGGGTATCTTAAACCCGAAGATGAGCTCGACCTGGTACAGCGGGAGAGCAGTGGACGACTGAACTGGAACGAGTTCTCAGCCTCCCTTGCCCCGGGCATAAGCCGGGAGGAACTCCTTGCCCTTATCCGCACGGTAAGCACCGTCCATATTGGCGCCCCCATCATGAGCTATATACGGGATATTGTTGTTGCGACCCGGGAGAACGGGAATATCGAGCTTGGTGCCTCGTCCCGCGCCTCTATTGCCTTTGTCCGCGGGGCTCGGGCGCGGGCAGCTATCGCTGGAAGGGCGTACGTACTCCCCGACGATATCAAGATGCTCGCTCACGAGATTCTCTCCCACCGCATCCTGCTCACCCGGGAGGTGGAGATCGAGGGGCGCAAACCAAAAGACATCATTAATGAGATCTTGGAAACAATCGAGGTGCCGTAGATTCTATGGAACCTTTGCGGTTTACAAGAGTCACGAGAATGATGGCGGTCTTTCTGGTGATCGTCGCGATCGTGCTGAACGACCCCGCTTTCTGCCTTGCCGGATTCTCGCTTGTGCTCTTCTCAGCTGCCCTTGCCCTTCGCTTCCGGCTACGGATACACCGGATAGCCCGTTCTGCTCGGATCAGACGTTCCCTTTCCCGCCCCATCATACCACAGGGTAGAACAACCACCATTACTACCTCCTTTTCCTGCACCCCCGAGCCCGGCACTGAGGTTCTGGTCCGGGACCTCTACCCGGCGGCCACCCTCGCGGATCCCGCGGACCCGGCTGCGGTCCTTGTGCCGGATGGGACAGCCTCCATGAGTTACCTCTTAACCCCGCTCGTCCCAGGCAGTGCTGTTGGGGCAGGAGTCGAACTGATAGTTTTCGATCAGTTCTGGACAGCCTCGCTCGTGATGGCCTCAGCTCCATTCCGCGGCCCGGAATTGAAGGTGTACCCTCAAGCCGCGTTCGAACGGCTGCACTCCTCACAGGATTTTGATGTGCGGGAGCGGGAAGCCCCTATCATCTATCGCGGGTCCAGTGTCCGATCAGTCCGGGAGTACCGGCATGGAGACGAGATACGGTTCATTGACTGGAAGATGACCGCGAAACACGATCGCATGTATGTACGTGATTACACTGCGGCAGAGACCAATCCCCCCCTTGTCATCCTCGACCTTCCCGACCGCACGTTTCTGGTACCTGATGAGCTCATGGCAGGATTGGTCAGTGACGTAAGCGGAGAGGTCGCGACCGGGCTCCGAAGCTCCGGTCTGATATCACTTGTCCTGATCTCCGGGATTAATGTAGTGGACATGCTCCTGGCACAAACGGACATACGCCGTATATCAAGGATGATCCGGGAATCGGCACATCCCCAAATTCGCCTGTACCATGCTTACCGGTGGAAGAACCGGGCCGGTATGCGGGAGGCTATTCGGAGGTTCGGGAGCTCTCCCCTCCAAGTAAATGAGGATCTGTTCCCGGCCCGGATCACTCGTGTATATCGCCGAAACCTTGCCAGTCCGTATGTTCTGAGCTTCTCCAGACAGATACAGCAGCTTCTCTCCCCGGATGTCAAAGAGATCATTCTTTACAGCCTCTTTTATGGGGACTTAAGCCATATCAGCGAGATCGCATTACAAGCACGGATGAAGGGGGTCAGGTTAAAACTGCGGACGGCTGCCGGGCAGGACCCTGCACGGATCTCCAGGATCCGTAACCTAAAGGGCATGGAGAGCCTCGAGGTGATAGCGTGACGATCCCCGCCGTGCGAATTCTCTGTATCCTTGCTGCCCTTGCCGCTGCCTTCGTTTCCCTTACGGCAGCCACCTCACCATACTTAGGGTTCATTACCGTTGTCCTCTTTATCCTTGCATCCATTCTCGGTCGCGACCCCAAAACTACCAGGATCCTTCTCCTTGTAACCGGTGAGCTTCTGGTCATCACGTCGGCTTCAACATTATTCCCGGCGGGTGTCATGGCCCAGGCTGCTGTAATCGGGGCTGTCTTCTTTGAGAAGACGGGCTTGCCAGAACAAGGGGACGCCCTCCAGTTTGCACTCTGGTGCCTGGCAGCTGTGGCCGGATCTGCAATATTGTACTTTTCAAACCAGATTTTGATACCCTTTCTTGCTATAACGGCCGGCACAGCCGGGTTAACCGCCCTCATGGTGATCGTACTGGAAATTTGGGAACGTCGCACCTATGCCGGGAGTGCTGAATGAAACTACGGATGCCTGGTAAGTATTTTCTGGCAGGCCTCCTGCTCGTGGCAACAGCTGCAATTCTGATCGCGCTCGCCCTCCTGACAAACCGCGGGGACATCACAAGCGCCGCGATCGTGATCTGTAGCATGGCCTGCGCAGTCACCGGGATCTTCATTTTGACCTTCTCGGGAGGGGAACCGGTGGACATGAGGGTGGTCGGTCTCCTTCCAACTGGGGACCAGATGAATATCTGCCGGATACAGTCCGATCTTGGCATACTTGGGAATGCACACTTCCTCCCCCACCGCATAACCGGGGATATCCGGGTTATGCTCTTCAACCCTGCATCGGAGTATAAGGAAGGGATGGTCGCCACAGACGACTCTTTCCCTCTTTCCGGGCCGGCAGGAATGGTCACCATCCCATCCTGTTATCCGCTGCTCCGGGACCAGGTGATTACCCTCCCCGAGAAAGAGAACCGGGATGAAGTGATCCGGCTCCTGCGGGAGACCCTTATCGGTCTTTTTGATTTCGCATCCGCGCTCTCTACAGACTGGCAGGATCATACAATAACAGTCACTATGCACAAGTATCGGTTCAGCGCCGGCTGTCAGATTATCGCACGGGAATCCCCGCGGTGCTGCAGCATGCACCCCTGTCCTGCCTGCAGCCTCTGCGGGGCACTGCTTGCCCAAAGTATGGACATGGTCATTTCCTTGGACCGGTGTTCCCCCGGCACAGATCCGGAGGAGATAACAGCCGTCTTTACGCTCTTACCCACCCTGAACCGTAACCCATAGGTGAAGGTCGCGGTAGCTCGCGTTGATCCGGTCTATACCTCTCATCCCCGGGACAGTTTCGTTGAAGAGTAAAAATTCGACACGGTTGTATCCGGTCTTTTCAACAGACAAGGTATAGGGAATAGTCGTGGTTCCGTTATGGGCCAGGGTTATCGTTCGCTGCCAAAGGGGATCCATAGTGATGACACGGGTTGTATTCGTCGCGCTATTGGATTCCATGAGTATCCCCCATGTCTCGATTGTATAGGTGACATTACGGAACTCGTGATTTCCTACGCCGATATACATGGGGTAATCCTGACCGGGAGTTATCCGGTCCGGGTAGTCAACCGCTTTACCGTTCTCACCCAGGATGAAAAAATCAGAAAATCTTTCCCCCTGTTTTGGGATGGCAATCACCAGGACCGCAGTCAAGACTGCGGTGATGATGGCAAGGATCAGGACCACGCTGAGTATGCGGTCAGCCCTGCTGCCACCTTCCGGTGCAACTTCTTTTCTGATCGCTGCCAGGTCTTTTCGGAAAGGGACCCGGAACCGTTTTTCCACGGGCAGGAGTGAACGGCGATAGTGGGCCGCCAGCGTCATGGCCAGAGAGAAGAGTGTCAGCAACACCATTATCGGCACAAGACGGATCCCCCAGTGCGTGAAATTTAGTCCGAGACCTATCAGCGGGACAATGGCGATTGATAGCCCGATTGAGAGTGCGATCCGCTCGATGAGGTCGATATCACGCTCCCCGCAAAAGAGGAATGCAAGGAGACAGTATCCCGGTAAGAAAAGTAACGCCGGCAAGACGAGCGCAACCCGGAGGGGTGATTCATTGAGGACGGGCAGGAAGATCGCAGCGAGTGAAACTGCAAGCCAGAGCAGGGCAAGTTTCAGGTCTGCGGGGAATGGCTGCTCGAAAAAGGCCATATAGACCTTCTCGATCCCAATCTCATCGGACAGAGTGATCACCCGTCCCTGTCCCGGCCCCAGGTTTCTGACCAGAAACGATCAGGTAGATCTCCTGCGGCAAATACCACCTGAGCCATGAAAAGGACTGTTCAGCATAACACCGAATGATAACGGCGGTAAAGAGGAGCAGCAGACCAATGATGAGAACATCTGTGTTCGCAAGATTATAAAAATCCCTGATATACGTCTCTTCATTTATGATATTCGTCAGTAACCCCAAACCCGATGGTGCTGAGGTTAATGGCCAGAGAGATGAATAGCCGGTTTTAAACACAAGTGCATCCTCAGCCAGATGAGCACCAAACCCGATCATGCTGAAGAGCAGCGAATCCAAGAAACGTATTCCAAGCGGATGGAGGACAAATGCCATGGCAATGCCGAACAGAACCATAAACGCGATATTATGAAAGGTGCCGTGCAGGATTGGGTGCCCGTTAAGAAGTACGCCAATACCAAGATGCCTGAGCAGGGGATTTGCGATATAATCCACATCCGGTGCCAGCGCGCAGACAATGATGATCCAAGACGGGTCTCTTTCGGTGAAGTGATAAAAAACCATGCCGGCCAGGATAGCAAACGCACCTGAATAGAGGATATGTTCGACAAACATGAAGAGGTACCCGAATGTTCCGGTTTTAGATTTATTTGCATATCAATATACCTTCGGACCCGGAAATTTCTGGTGATAAAAAATCCTGCACTCCGTGCCGCATCGCCATCTTACCTCGTCAAACAACCATAACCGCATCCAATCCTGTTCCATCCCTTTGCTATCTGTAATAAATCCAATGGTGAAGACGAAGCGGATACCGTTGCTTCGTCAAAAACAAAATACCGTTTTAAATGTCAGGGAATGATGGCTTCTCCCCTGCAGGAATTGGACGCAGTTTTGGTAAATCTGAACAAATTCAGGTCGCGTTGTCCTAAAAATTTTTTCCCTCTGTAAAAATGCCCTTTTTTATGATATGATCGACCCCATGTGCCAGTCCCTCTCCCAATCCGTGGCGCTGCACGATACTACTCCATTTCCCATACAGGATAATTCGACTCACTTCTGAAGAGTAAAAGGGGTTATCGCAACCGGGACGCAACAGAAGCGTGTCGAAGCCTCTGGAGCCCCAAGGACAAAGATATGAATTCTCCAGAGTGAAAATTTTCATCAGGGACAAGGATTATTGTTTGTTGAAAAAACTGTACCTTCGGCAAAATCTGGTGTCATTAAAAAAATCGGGGCGTTTTGATAATTGCATCAGAATTTCTTTCTTTTTCTCTTTGTTATTTCAGTATGAGCAAACGACTCGAAAAATTTCAACACAGCTTATGATCGGGAATGCATAAAAAAAGGATTAAACCTATTCCCAGGAATCGGGATATTGGTCTAAATGCCGTATTGGAACCTGCGATCTACGGTCCTGTCCATATTATAGTCCAGGATCCACTGACCTGCCCTGAATACCCCGATGTCCATTGTCCCGTCATTGTTAAAGTCACCTACGAGCGGAATATCTGTTGCGATACCGTAGTTGAAACGAAGATCTGCCGTCCTGTCCATATACCAGTCCAGGATCCACTGACCCGACCTGAAAACCCCGATATCCATTGGTAAATCATTGTTGAAGTCGCCCACAAGGGGTTTATCGGTCGCAAGACCGTACTGGAACCTGCGATCTACGGTCCTGTCCATAGTATAGTCCAAGATCCACTGACCTGCCCTGAATACCCCGATGTCCATTGACCCGTCATTGTTAAAGTCGCCAACGAGCGGAATATCTGTTGCGATACCGTAGTTGAACCTGCGATCTACGGTCCTGTCCATAGTATAGTCCAAGATCCACTGACCTGCC
>ERZ795054.1502-NODE-1502-length-21896-cov-6.307907_pt1 | contig 21896 bp, 15 predicted proteins | sample MGYA00375138_ERZ795054 | MGnify/ENA primary metagenome ERZ795054 (study PRJEB30183, sample SAMN05720215) | anaerobic digester metagenome | isolation source: active sludge of municipal wastewater-treating anaerobic digesters | place: USA | collected 2014-12-23 ... | reverse complement strand
CCATAATATACACTTCCTGTGTATCGGTGTCGTATCCCATGAGCACGACGTAATGTCCCGGATACCAGAGAAGCGGATAATCGTCATACATTCTCCTAAGGTGAAGTATTACGGGATACTCCTTCTTCAAAAAATTATCCATGATGTAGTCAAAGCGGTTTCGGCGTTCGATATTCGCTTCGGCATTATAGTCTTCCGACGCCTCTCCGGTCACATCGCATGAGCCGTCGACCACGGAGTAGAATGGGACGCCCGCGCCCTCGATGCACCGGGACAGGTTGGCGATTTTATCAAAAAAGTTTTTGCAGTCTACGCCGTCGAGAAAGCTGTCGAGCCAGGAGGTGATCCACGAGCTGTCCAGAACCAGGGTGAATATTTCATCGATTCCTGACAGGATGGTCTCTGCCGCGCACTCGCTGTTTATGGAGAGAAGAGCCCCGCTGTAGGGGTCGCCGTAGTGCTTGAAGATCATATAAAACGATGTCGGCCCGCACAGGGAATCGTCCTGCTGGACGAAGAAATTGTCGTCAACGACGCCGATATATGAATTTACCGGCTCAGGAACAGCTCCATCGTCTGAGCCGTTATCGCCGGTGCTGGTGTCGGCGCCGGTATTGCAGGAAACGCACTCTTCAGCCGGGGCCTTGATGTCGTCGCATGCCGTGGAAATCGATACGACGAGAATTACGGGAACCATCACGGCATAGAGTACGGCCTTGATCCTTTGTTGAATCATGATCTGCCTCTGATGGAAATGATTAAATGCGCCCGGGATTGCTTTCGGGTTTTTATAGCACCGGCACAGGAAAAAAATCCAGAACAATTTTTCGTTATGACAAAAAATCGTTAAATTCCTGTTATGCGGGAATAACGGCGGTTATTTTTTTATGATAACCGAACAGTGTACGGCCTGATCGAACGGAAATTTTTCTTGACATTGAATTGCTCTATAATTACGTTTATTCTGTCTCCCGGAAGATTTTAAAAGGAGCGTTCTTATGAAAACCGAGATTCGCTTAACGGCCGCGTTAATGGTATTGCTTCTGACTTCATTCACGCTATCCTGCGATTCTTCATCGGAAAATAACGAAACTTCGCTTTCTTACCTCACATCTGAGCTTGACCGCAACCTGAACCCTGACGCATCGCCCGATGAAAAGAGCGCGCTCATAGCCGGAAACACGGACTTTGCGTTCGAGATGTTTGCGCAGCTGACCGATTCGGACGAAAATATCATTTATTCTCCGTACAGCCTCTCCCTTGCGATGGCCATGGTCTGGGGCGGGGCCGCTGGAAACACAGCCGCCGGAATTGCGGACGCGTTTCATTATACCCTTGCAAATGACAGATTTCATCCGGCCTTCAATGCGGTTGACCTCGCGCTTCGCGGCCGTGAATATATCGATCCCGAGAACGGCAAAAAACTCGATCTCGTGATTGCAAATGCTTTCTGGGGGCAGATCGATTATCATTTTCTGGAAACATATCTTGATCTCCTGGCGTTGAATTACGGGGCCGGGATATATGAACTCGATTTCATGACCGGGCCCGACGCGTGCACCGACACGATCAATGACTGGATAAATATAAAAACCAGGGGCCTGATCAGGAACGCAATTCAACGAGGAACAATAAATTCAAATACCAGGGCGGTTTTGACGAATGCCATATATTTTTACGCGAACTGGATATATGAATTTTCAAAATCGGCGACCTCCTTCGATTATTTTACTCTTGCAGATGAATCTACCATAACGACGGAAACCATGCACATTGAAGAATCGTTCAGATACAACGAGACGGATGACTGTCTTTCTGTCGAGCTGCCGTATGCCGGAAATAAAATGTCGATGCTCGTCGTCATGCCGAAAGCGGATTACATGACTTTTGAATCCGGCCTTTCCCGCGTGTCTCTTGATGCGGTTGCATTCGAATTGAAGCCGGCGCGTATTAATCTGTCCCTTCCGAAATTCAAGATCGAGTACGCCATCGATGAAGTAAACTCCAAGCTTGAATCCTTGGGTATGATCGACGCTTTTGATCCGTCTGCCGCTGATTTCTCGGGCATTACCGGCGGGAGGGATCTTTATATAAGCGATGTCCTTCACAAGGCCGTGATTGCGGTTGACGAGACAGGCACCGAAGCCGCGGCCACGACTGTTGTGGTTTTCGCAGAAACAGCGGTTGAGCCGGCCGTCCCGGTCACGGTCGATAAGCCGTTCCTCTTCTTCATCAGGGACATGGAAACCGGAGCGATTCTCTTCATGGGCAGGGTGCTCGACCCGCGCGGGGATTATTAATTAGATCGGCAGCAGTGTTTCGGCATCGGCAATCGGCGCATCAGACGCGCTTCCGGTACATCCTGGTCCTGACCGTGATCTCGCAGGAAAAACCGCTCCCTTCGGGAAACCTTATATTGCCGTTAAGCTGGTGCGTCGCGATCTCGCGGATGATAAGCAGGCCCAGTGAAGATGACGTGACCGGGTCGATCCCAGGTGGAATTCCCACGCCGTCATCGCGGTAAGTCAGCGTGATTTCATCCCCGGTAGAATGCAATTCAATGGCGATTTTCCCGCGAAGATTATCGGGAAACGCGTGCTTGACTGAATTGGTCATCAGCTCGTTGATGATCAGGCCGAAGGGGATGGCGACATCTATCAGGACCAGGCAGCTTTCGATTTGCAAATCCGTGGATATTCTTTCAGACGCTGCAGCGTAGTTCCCCAGTATGAGGGAGACGATGTCGGGTATGTAATCGTTCAGGTTGATCGATGTCAGATCGTGCGATTCGTAGAGCTTCTGGTGTACCAGCGCCATGGCCTGGATTTTCAATCCAATGCTGTCGAATGCCTCCCTGGACGGTTCATTTTCATGTTTGGACGCCTCCAGGGCGAGGAGGCTGTAGATGACCTGCATGTTGTTTTTTGTCCGGTGATAAAGCTCGCGCAGCAGGACCTCCTTTTCACGCAGCGACTCCACGGCGCGGTTCTCCATTATTTTTCGCTCTGTGATGTCCCGGGATGAAGTGACCACTGCCTTGACATTATGGCTGTTGTCGAATTCAGGCATCAGCACCCAGTCGATCCATATACCCCTGGGGAGCTGGAACTCGATGCGTTTGTTGGAACCGCTGTCGATGACCGAGCGGATAGTGTTTTCCCACAGGTCGCAGAGCTCAGGGGGGAACCCGAGCTCGCGGTGGTTTTTCCCGATAAATGCCGATGGCGAAATACCGGTCTCTCTTTCTACTGCTGGATTGACATACAGGTGTCTGCAATCGAGGTCGAATCTCATAATAACGTCCGATGTGTTTTCCGCCAGCGCCCTGAACGTCTCCTCGCTCGCGCGAAGGGCCTCTTCGGCGTCCCTTTTTTCGGTGATGTCCCGGATGCATTCGATGGCTCCGATGATTTCACCCTCGGCGTTGTAGATCGGGTGCGCCCAGCCCGAAAGAAATCTTTTACGGCCGCGCACCACCGGTACGTTGGTTTCCCCGATGAGAAGGTCTCCTTCAAATTTTACGATGGTGTACTCGCGCAGTATCTGCTCTTTAGGGAGAAGCACGAGGTCTATGAGGATGGGGCGACGCTCGCCGTAAAAGGGGATCGCATATTCGTAATTACCCCTGCCGAGCATCTCGGAAGCGGGGAAGCCGGTCATCTGCTCTATGGCCTTGTTCCAGACTATGACCTTTCCGTTATTATCGATGACCAGGGTCGCGTCCGGGATGAATTCCATTATGTCTTCGATCTGTTTTTTTGCGGAAGAGAGTTTTTCTTCAACCTGCCTTCTTTTGGTGATGTCGCGCACGACTGCCTGAATGAAGGGCTGTCCCATGATGTCGACGCGGCTCAGGGAAACTTCGGTACAGAAGAGGGTTCCATCCATTTTTTTATGGACCCATTCAAAGAACTGCGGCTGCCCGCCCATTGCGGCCGACACTTTTTCGAAAGCCATTTCCGCCGAATTTCTACCGTCAGGCTGAAAGGGGGGTGAAAACAAAAACGGGCTGCTGCCGATGATGTCGTCCCTCGTGCAGCCGAACATTTCGCAGGTCTTGGGGTTGCAGTCTAAAAAGACATCGTCTTTCAAAGTGAAAATGGCGTCATTGGCGTTTTCGAAAAGGGCGCGGTACTTCGTTTCGGATTCGACTAATTTATTCATGGCCTGTTTCTCGCCGGTGATATCGCGAAAGTACCAGACCCTGCCCAGGCATTCCTCGGGCCCGCTGAATATTGGCGATGAATATCGGGCCAGAATCCGGCCGTCGACAAGCGGAATTTCATCGGAGCTCGTTTCCCCGGGATGATCGTACAGGTGCTGGACCAGGGCCATGAATCCTGCATGGTCTGCAAGCTGGTTTGAGATGAAAGCCAGCGCCAGATCGTCAGACCGTGATTCAAGGATGCTCTCTGGTATCGCCCATATTTCGGCAAAACGCCTGTTGTATGAAAGAATTGTCCTCTGATTGTCGACGATAAGTATGCCGTCGAGAGCGGTCTCCTGCTGTGTTACCAGAAGGGTGTTGGTGATCCTGAGCTCGGCTTCGGTGAGTTTGCGGCGCGCGAGCTCCTCGTTCAGTTCGGATGTCCTCTGTTTCACCTGGCGTTTCAGTGTCCATGTCCAGGCGAATGCCGCAGCAATCGCCGCAATCAGCAGAAGGATGCCTGCAATTCCCCATGGGAAAAGCCACTCGATGGCCGGCGAGGGCCCTTTCATCGGGCCGAGCCATTCATTGTAGATTTCTTCGTACCTGCCGCTGGATTTCAATATGGCGATTCCCCGGTTCAACGCATGGCTGAGTTCCCAGTCTCCCTCCCTGACCGCGAAACAGTATTCCCTCGGCTGGAACGGCGGGCCAGCGGTCGTGATGTTCATAAGAGAATGTTTCTTTGCGTTATAGAGTCCCTGTGACTCGGCGAGAAGAGCCGCGTCATATTTTCCCGATGACAGCGACCTGAGCGCGTCGATTTGCGAGTCGGCCAGAATGAGGTGGCGGGATATGTTGTTCTCGACCGCGTAATCGTGCATGATATCGCCCTTCTGAACAATGACCTGCATGTCGTGAAGGTCTTTAAGGGATTTGATTGCTGAACCCTTTCTCACAAATATCGTATGATGGATGATCGTGTGTGGAACGGAAAAATCGACCAGCCTGTCCCGTTCGGGAGAGTGGTACATGCCGAGCAGCATGTCTATTTTCTTTTTTTCGAGATCGCCGCGCACCTCTGCCCATGGTCCCAGCCGTATTTCAACGTCGAGACCCATGACACGGGCGATCGCCCTCATCAGGTCGACATTATAGCCGGCCGGCATTCCCGACGAGTCTATGAATTCATACGGGGGATATGCGTAATCGCCCCTTGCCAGAATGCGTTGCGCCTTTTCCGCCTTTTCACCTGCGGCCTGGATGGGTATGGCGATAACAAGGGCCAATAATACGATGCCGTATGCGGCATAAGTTTTATGTGCGGTGCAGTTTTTCATATTCGCGAAAAAAGAAATAACAATAAAAAAAGGAAAAGCCGCGCTGTTTCCTCTGTAATACTATCATAAGCTGAAGTGAATGTTTATGTCAAGACCAGGCGGTAATCCGGCAGGGCGGCTGTTCCTGCCATGACATGTGCTCATTGCAAGGCCGAAACGGTCGGTGGATACTTATGTTAGCACATGAACCCGGGCGCTCTTTCATGGGATTTTTAAATCAGTTTCAGCTCTATTATATTTTACGTTGACAAGGTTCCTGTGGGCATAATATTGTGGCGACATTGATAATTATCTAATTTTATACCATACGGGAGATAATGATGAAATTCAGATTGAGTTTGATAGGAATTATTCTGGCCGGCATCGCACTGGTATCGATCGGATGTGATGAGAGTACAACATCAGATACAGTTTGGCGTGAGCCAACTCTTCTCGATAACTTTAACGGCAATGCTTATAGGCCTCAAATAGCCGCAGATACTTATAATAATATCATGGTTGTCTGGATACAGGATAATGAAAGTCATACAATGTCAGATATATACTGTCGCAAATATTCAGCGAATAGTGGATGGGGTAGTGCAGCCCCGGTTGAGACCCATGAATCATCTGGATACTCATATGATGTAAAACTTGGATCGGACTGGAATATGCATTTTATTGCTGTCTGGGGGAGAACAGAAGGCTCAATAAGCAGAATTTATGCTAACAGGTTTACTCCTGACAATGGATGGGGCAATGCGGAAATCATTCAAGAATCCTCCAGTTCACAGTCTGCTCCGGATGTGGCGGTCGAACCTGTGGGAAATGCCATTGCGAAATGGCTTCAATACGATAATCCATATTGGACCTTGTATGCTACAAGATATGAATTAGCAAGTGATGAGTGGTACAATCCTACTCCGGTTGAGTCAATTTCAGGAAATGTCGAATCAGCGAGTTTTGCATTTGATCATAACTATATTGGGGTTTTCGCCTGGACTCAAGGGGATATTTACGCCAGAACTCATCTCGGTTCGACTAACTCTTGGAATGACGATGTAATTACAATTGACGATACAGCTATTTCTTACGATAGCCCACAGGTTGCAATGAGCCCAATGAACTTCACATTCATTGTTTGGCACGTCAGTTCCACTGTTGGAAATAATATTTATTATAGTAAGACTGATTCAGGAGACGATCTGTGGAGTGATCCTGCCACCTTGGATTATACTGATAAATATTCAGAACAGCCACAAATAGCAATGGACTACTACGGGAATGCTGTTGCCATGTGGATGACTCAAGATAATGATACCGGTACAACAAGTTTATATGCAAGAAGGAATTCTTTTTCTGATGGAACATGGGGGGGGATCAATTTCATAAATACCAATAGTGAAAATGGTGTTGTAGAGTATCGGTTGACTATGAACGGCAATGGTGACATGGTTGTGTTGTGGCTGGAGCCTTCAAAACTGGGATATCAAGATCTGTATGCCGGCAGGATCAAGGCTGGTAGTATGACATTGGAGGGTAGGCAGTTACTCGATAAAGGTAACGGTGAAATTGCTTACTATAACGTTGCCGTCGATTCTGATGATAATGCGATCGTGGTTTGGCAGAAGAACGATAATGGGGTCCTTAATATCTATTCCAAGTGGTTAAATTAACCGGTAATATATATGGATGCACGAGAGGGAGCCGAAAGGCTCCCTTCTTTTTTTCAATTGTGGTAAACATTCACCAGTCTATACCTTCCAAAAAATAGATTGACGCCCCCCGGCCCCGCACCTGAATATACCTGCGTAGAACTTATTATTTACCGGAGTGAGGCCATGCTCAAAGACGCGAATTTTCTCTGCGAAATAGGCACCGAGGAGGTCCCGGCAGGGTACATGCCCCCGGCGATCGAGGCCACGGCAGCCATATTCAGGAAGACCCTTGACGAGAACCGGGTCGATCACGGCGAGATCGACGTCTGCGCCACGCCGCGTCGTATTGCGGTTGCGATCAGTTCGCTCGCCCCGGCCCAGCGCGAGGAGGAGGCCGAGCTCAAGGGGCCCGCGGTCAAGGCCGCGTACGACGCCGAAGGAAAGCCGACCAGGGCGCTGCAGGGGTTTCTCTCAGGCAACGGGGTGACGGCCGACGCGGTGTACACCAGGGACACGGGCAAGGGCGAATACGTGTTCGCGAAGAAAAAGCTCGAATCGAAAAAAACGGCCGAAATCATCCCCCATATACTCGACGATATCGTGAACACCATCCCGTTTCCCAAGCGCATGCTCTGGAGCGACAAGAAGGTCACCTTTCCCAGGCCGATCCGGTATTTCCTGGTGCTGTTCGACGGGTCTCTCGTGCCTTATTCGGTCGACGGGATCGCCTCCTCGAACATGACCCGCGGCCATTACATTCAGAGCAATAAAATGATCGAGGTCAAGAGCATCGCGGATTACGAGAACCTGCTCGCCGAAAACCGCGTGCTGATCGACCACCGCGCGCGCAAGGAGCGTATAAGAAAAGACCTGGCCGACGCGGCCGCGCGCTGCGGCGGGTGCGTGGCCGAGGACGAGGCCCTGCTCGACACAGTGACGTTCCTGGTCGAGGACCCTCACATCGTGACCTGTTCCTTCGACAAAAGCTACCTCGAGATCCCCGACATCGCGCTCATCGCCGAGATGAAGGAGCACCAGAAATATTTTCCCGTCATGGGTAAGGACGGCAGGCTGACCGACAGGTTCCTGGTCGTGTCCAACAACCCGTCAAATGAAAACGTCATTGAGGGCAACCGCAGGGTCGTGACCGCGCGGTTCAACGATGCGAAGTTCTTTTTCACCGAGGACCGCAGGATGAAGCTTGCCGACCGCGTTCCGGGGCTCAGGGACGTGCTCTTTCACAAGGAGCTCGGGTCGATCTACCAGAAGATCGAGCGGATGCAGAAGATCGCCTCGGTGATGGCCGAAAAGCTCGGCCTGGACAAAAAAACTGCCGATAACGTCCAGCGCGCCATATACCTTTCAAAGGCCGACCTCGAGACCGCCATGGTGTACGAATTCACCTCGCTGCAGGGCCAGATGGGCAGAATCTACGCCCTCATGGACGGCGAGGACCCGGACGTCGCGGCCGCGATCGAGGAGCATTACCGGCCCAAGTTCCAGGGCGACAAGCTTCCCGAAAACATGGTTTCGCTGGTCACGTCGCTTGCCGAGAAGATCGACAACATCTTCGGCTCGTTCTCGGTCGGCAACATCCCCAAAGGGTCGGCCGACCCGTACGCGCTACGGCGGCAGGCCAACGCTGTCGTGGAGATGGTGCTAAAGAACGAAATCAACATTTCACTGCGGGACGTTTTTTCTGAAATCTGCGGGGGATACAGGGACGGCGCTGCCCTGGTCGACAAGATCACGGATTTCGTTGCGGCGCGGGCCAAGACGATTTTTTCAGAGCGAGGCCTCGCCTACGACGAGGTTGACGCGTGCCTGTCGACCGGCGGGACCGATTACACCGAGCTCATGCGCAGGGCGCGCAGCGTGAACGAGTTCAGGAAAGACGAGAAGTTCTCCCAGATGCTCCTGGGATTCAAGCGGATGAACAACATCGTGACCGCCTTCAGGCGCGAGAACGCGGGCTACGCACTTTCGTTCAGCGAAAAGAACCTCAGGGACGGCGCAGAGAAGGCATTGCATGAATTTTTCAGCGCAAGGGCCGGGTCGATCGCCGAATACATCGCAGGGAGCAGATACATCGACCTGTTCAGGCTGCTGATCGAGGGCAAGGCGATCATCGACGAATTCTTCGACAAGGTCCTGGTCATGGACAAAGACCTCGCGGTCAGGGACAACAGGCTGGCCCTGCTCGAGAACATCCTTGCGAATTTCACCGGCCTTCTCGATTTCTCGAAGATATCCGACAAGTGACGCGCGCCGTGGAATGACCGGGCAGGCTGGCTGAACATGTTCAACAACGACAAGAGGACCCCGTACTCGTACATATACGCGCTGTTCTATTTTATCAGGTCGTCGATCATCTATCATCTGTCGTTCAAGAAAAAATTCGCCCATATCGGCGGCAGGCCTCTGGTCTGGGGAATATGGAACGTGGTCGTGTACGGGCCGAACATCAGTATCGGCAGGGGTGTGGTCATGGTCGGGGCGAACGGCTCGCAGACCACGCTTACCACGGTGAAAATGAACGGGTGCGAGGGCGGCATAACCATCGGCGACAACGTGCTCGTGATGAACGGCGTGCGGATCAGCAGCGCAAGTAAAATTGTGATCGAGGACGGGTGCATGCTGGCGAATTTCTCCTATCTTACGGACGCCGACTGGCACGACATCCACGACCGCACCGACTGCCCGGGCAAGACGGCGCCGATAATCCTGAAGCGCGGCGCATGGATCGGCGATTCGGCCATCGTGTGCAAGGGCGTCACCGTCGGCGAGAACTCAATCGTTGGCGCGGGCGCGGTAGTGACCCGCGACGTTCCGGCGAACACGGTCGTAGCCGGGAACCCGGCGAGGATCGTGAAAAAGCTCGACCCCACGAAGGTCGTGCTCAAGGGAGAGAAGCCGGCAAAAAGCGTATTCATGAAAAACGGCGGTTGCAGGGACAAAAAATGATTAACCGGAAAAAAATCCTATGAGAATATGCCTGCTGTGCTACCGGGGCAACCCCTATTCAGGCGGGCAGGGCATATACCTCAAGTACGTGGCCGAGGAGATGGTGCGCCAGGGACACGACGTGCATGTGATTGTGGGCCCACCCTATCCGCTCAACATGGAGGGGGTGACCGTCCATACGATACACAACGAGGAGTACTTCATCAGGAAAGGCGCCTCAGTCATCAACCCGGCGGACCCGTTCTGCATCTTCAATCCGATCAATTTCTACGAGTTTTTCCACAGCAGGTTCGGGGCATTCCCGGAGATCAGCTCGTTCGGGTACCGCGCCTTCGCGCTGCTGCGCAGTCTCCACGCCAGGCACGGCTTCGACATCATCCACGACAACCAGTCTCTCGGCTACGGCCTGCTTTTGATGAAGTCGCTGGGGATTCCGGTGCTCGCTACGATACACCACCCGCTTTCGATAGACCTCGAGAACGTGCTTGAGCGCGCCTCGTCGTTTAAGAACATGATGAAGGCGGTGATGTTTTATCCACTGCTCATGCAGGCCTTTGTGTCAAAAAGGCTCGACCATGTCATCACCGTCTCGGAGGACTCGCGCCGTACCATCAATCGCGACTTCGGCGTGCCTTTCGAAAAACAGACCGTCGTATATAACGGCATCGACCGCACGATCTTCCATCCGCTCAAGGGTGTGAAGAAGAAAAAAGGCAAGATCATCTTCGTGGGAAACATCGAGGACGGCAAGAAGGGTTTCGTGTATCTCCTCAAGGCGATGGCGTCGATCAGGAAAGAGGTGACGCTCACGGTCGTCGACGGGGGCGCGCCTCACCGGAAAGTGACCGACCGGCTCATGGAGACGCTGGGCCTCGCCGGCCGCGTGGAGTTCACGGGCAAGACCCCGGTGGCTGACCTCGTGCGCCACTACGGCGAGTCCGAGATCGCGGTCGTGCCCTCGGTGTACGAGGGATTCGGCCTTCCCGCGGCGGAAGCAATGGCGTGCGGCGTGCCGGTCATCGCGAGCGACGGCGGAGCGCTTCCGGAAGTTGTCGGAGACACCGGGATCGTGGTCCCGGCGCGCGACGAGGCGGCGATAGCCGAAGCGGTGAACAATCTTATCGGCGACAAAAAACGGCTCGCGGCGATGTCCGAAGCTGGCATGGAAAGGGTCGTCGACCTGTTCAACTGGACGCGCGCGGTCAACGACATGATCGCGGTGTTCGAACGCTTCGTGAAGTAAGGTTCCGCCCCTTCAGGGGGAAGGGGGCTGGCAAACTGCATTTCGTTATAATTCGACAATAGGTACACCCACATGACTGCATTGATGGTTTTGGCTCTCGCCTCGTGGATGAATATCTCTCCCTACACCTACAATGACGCGCTGTGCGACATCGTCCCCGGCGGCAGGGGCAAAGACGCCGTGATCGAAATCGCCAAGGTCCTTGACAGGACCGACGTGCATTACCGCACCGACCCTGAGACCGAGGGGTTCAGGAAATTCATGCGCTCGACCACGAATGATTTCAATTTCATGAAGCTGTATGACAGCCCCTACTTTACCGATGCGGGCAACGGGTTCAGGGCGCTTCGCACGCAGGGCTGCGGCATGGGTGAGGAATACCTCATCAGCCTGGTGACTGGCGACGGCGACCGGTGCTCCATGTCGCGCATCTGGGATTATACCACGTCATACGCGCTGAAGAAAAACGACAGGAGCGTCGCCGGCGGCAGGTCGTTCATCGTATCGGTGAATTCGACCACTGCGACCGGCAGGTACTCCCATGTAAACGCGCTCCTGTTCGCAGAGGGGATGCTGAAAATAATCGACCCGGCCAATATCCGCGCGCTGGCATCGTCGCGCTGTGCGCTCTTCGATAACATCCAGGGGGAGTCGCGCGCAGTGATCGACGCGTTCTGCAGGCAGTTTCCTCTCATCTCAGCGCTGTTCAACCGGTACACGGCAATGAGGTCTTTTCTCGAGATCAGGGAATACAAAGGGATCCCCTACGCGAGCCTGAAGTTCAGGTACGGGTACCGGTTCGATAACCTGAAAAAAGACTATCCCGAGCTGGCCAGATCGTTCGAAAAGGTCAGGGGACTGTATAAAATTAACATGAAAGTGAAAAGTCAAAAAGGCCGCACCCTTATGCTCATCGTGTTCGACAGCCGCGATGATGCGCTGGGCCTTTCTCTGTATACACGCGGCGGCAGGCTCGTGCCTTCGGACGACAACGGGAAGCCGGTTTTCGCCGAGGAGATCGAGTTGTCGACGGTGAGGGACCTGGAATATTACGCGGTGATCGACATGGTCCACGATGTGCACGGGCTGAAGTTCATCACCGACAATATGGTGGTATCCTTCAGGCTCGCGAGTGCGCGCGGCCGCGGGTTGTGGACCATGAAGCTCGTGGACGTTTCGAAAACGCGCATTACCGGCAGCTACTACAACATCATCCCCGCGTGGCTGATAGACGCGTTCATTCCGTCGAACATGGAACAACTGGTGTACGATGTGACCAGGGTGATGCTCGGGGCAAACGGCGGCGAGGGCTCGTCGGTCTCGTTCGAGTGGGACACGCGCGACCCGGCACGCGTGATACTGAAGTTTTCGGCGCTGAGCGAATTCATGGACAACTACTTCATGAAGTACGGACTCGGCGTGTGGACCAGGGGTTCGGAGTCGAACAAGAAAATATTCGACGAGGGCAGGGAGCTCACGTCGCGCTTCCTGGAGGCGTTCAGGAAAGATTACGGGATATGAGCTATTTCTTTTTCGCCACAATGATGGTGAGATCATCGGCGAGCTTTGCGTCGCCCGTAAAGAGGTTGAGGCCTTCAAGCAGGCATCGTATGATCGACTCTGGATCTTCGGTCTGGCATCCGCGAAGTGTTTCGATCGCCCTGTTCATCCCGTAACGCTCCTTCTCCCGGTTCGCACTTTCATTCAGGCCGTCGGTGAAGAGAACTATCACGTCGCCCTTTTCAGCAGTGAATTCGTACGCGCCGAATGGCTCGCTGATATGCCTGAGGCCCAGGAGGCATCCTTTGAAATCCGCGCCTTCGGGAAGCAGGGGTCCGCATTTGGACCCATCGCCCTTTTTCAGGAGCGCGTCGATATGGGCCGCGTTCGCGTACCTGACCCTGGAGCCGTCGAACATTAGAAACAGGCCGCTCAGGTAGTAATCCAGATCGCTCATCTCTTCGATGAGCTCCCTGTTGACCGCCTCCATAACCGCTGCCGGGCCGGATTTCTTGTGCATCCTGTAATTTCTGAAAAGGATCGACCGCGCGAGCATGGTGAACAGCCCTGCCGATATGCCGTGCCCTGAAACATCAAAAAGGGCGATTCCTCCGAGTCTGCCGCCCTCCGTGTAAATGTCGTACAGATCGCCCGATATATCGGCCGCGGGCTTGAAGTAGTAGGCGATTTCCCAGTCGTCGAGACGGGGAAGCTCGCGGCCGTAAAGCCTTTTCTGAACGTTGGCCGCCATGGACATGTTTTTTGAGGCGCTCCTGTGGGCCTCTTCGAGCTCCCTGTTCGACGCGACAAGCTCGTCGTTCACCATCCCGAGAGTCTCCATGGCGGTCCTGAGCTCCTCGGTCTTGCTTTCAACCTTGTGTTCGAGCGTTTCGTTCAGGTTTTCAAGTTTGTACTGGATGTCGATGAAATCGTTGATCAGAACGAAGGCCATGCTGATCACGATCGCCATGCACATGTATTCGACCGTGTACAGAAAAGGGTATGCTCCGGCAGAAACGAAAATGTCGTTCAGCAGGGATATGAAAAGCAGGATGAACGCGCCGACCACGATTCTCATTTTCGCGGTCTTCAGGAAGTGGGCTCTCAATATCAGCCTGATGACCCAGATATATGCGGCCAGAGTGAGAACCAGCTGGCCGAGGTAGATGATTCCGGGCTCGGCCTCGTGGTAGGTGACGCTGAAGAATCTTCCGAGCGATATGTGCTTGATTGCGGGCCTTTCGGCCGACAGGGTAAGGTCGCCGTGCACAAGGACGCTTCCCATGAAAAAGACGAGGGATATCCAGGTAAACATGTCAACCGCCCTTTTCGACCCGGAGCGGGTGAAGTAATGCGTGAAACGCGTGAGGAAAATGATCATTATGGCCATGCTGGCGAACTGGAGACGCTGCCAGACCATGCCCTCCTTCAGGGATGTCGAATTGTACAGGCCGGCGCAGAAAAAACTGTAGAGGGCCAGGGTGAAACAGCAGAGCGCGAAGAAAAGCTTTTCCTTTTCGTTTATTCTTCTCAGGTATATCCACAGTGAAAACATCCCGATGGCCAGGCAAAGGGAAGAGATCATCAAAGGAAGAGTCGCCAGGATATTCATTTACACATCCCGAACACAATAATTGCAGCCGGAGCCGCCTCCCCGGTAGGAACAGAATTCACTCCGGTTCAAGAGCGCGCAGATACGCGTATTGAATATGTTCTTAGAGGGGAGGCCTGCGGTTTTCATTGAATCACGATCATCTCTTTGCAAGGTATTGCTTTGCAATCGCTATGACGAGCATTAGCACCGCTCCGCCGACGCCGCCCGCTCCTGCACTGCTGGCCAGCACGCTGGTCGTACTGCTGGAAAGACTCCCGATCGCTCCGGCAAGTCCTCCGGTGTTTCCGGTTATCATGCTGAGCAGGTCGGAACCGCCTGCCATGTTTCCAAAATTGTTCAGGAGCACGCCGCCGATACCCCCTCCGATGAGGCCGGCGATCGAATTGCCGGCGGTGCCGAGAGACTTGTCCTTAATCGCTGCGCCTGCTGCATTGCCTCCCGCCGCGCCGCTGATGAGCTGGGTAAGGATGGGTAACAAGGTTTCCATGATATCCTCCATTGAGTTGAATTATAGAGTCCTGGAATCTGAAAATATCTGAACGCCCGTGACCGCATCAAATGGTGAATCATGCGGGCGTTCCGGTAGAGTCACCTGGTTTCTGCTTCTGCCGGGGCAGTTTCTTCTGCGCCCGTCACGTCTTTGAGCTGCAGCCCCTTTTCCTTCGCCGCCTTGTTTTCACAAAACCTGCAGAGCTGGTTGATGTTCTTCAGTTCGCGCGCCTTGGCGACCGTGCCCTGAAAAATTTCGTCGGTCTTCCTGGTGTTGATGGCGGAGCAATCTGAATACAGGTGATACCGTGTGCCTGATTTTGTCCAGTAAACGAGGTTCTTGTCCATGAGCTGTTCGACCCGCGCCGTTTCCTGCGCATATTTCTCCTGTGACGGTGGATTGAAATCGATACCGGTGCCGAGGCCGATCAGCAGCGCGACGCCCGCAACCGCCCCGACGATTCCCTTCTGCTTCTTGTCCATGTTCTTGTTCGTCAGGACAAGAATGACGAGGGGCAGGAACGCTATTGTCGAGATGATCGCGCCAAGCTGGTTCTGTATGAAGAATTTGACGGGTTCCTTTTCGGATGCGGGATCGAGCCTGTTGGATTTTTTCCACAGCAGGTTGCCGATGACCGCGAATACCAGGGCCGCGGCGATGAGGACGATGAGCCATGTCGTGCTGATGGGCGGTCTTTGCAACAGGACGATCGCCCCGATTTCGAAACCGATGGCGATGACCCATGAAACTGCGGCTATTATACGGAACTTCAGCGCCTGCGATCTGCTGTCCGCCGTCGGGGTGAATGAGCGGCCTTCGCCTGGTGATGCATCGCCGCCGTCGATCCTTGTGATTTTCTTTTTTGTTCCCTTGTCTGGCATTGTATTACCTCCCGTTTTTTGGGCATGGTTAATAAAGTCGGGAAAATTTACTGGGGAAAGGAAAGCTCTATTATCAACTGAAGAATCCCGGAATTCAACTTCTTTTTTTACGGGTCTGATTTTATATCAGGTGCAGGTCATGCTTGATGAATTTCTTCTAATCGCTGATAACCGGGTTGTTCCTGTCATTGTGTGTGAACTGGACGATCACGCAATGAAAGAGAAGTTCAGGTTCCTGCCGGAATCGCCGCCCCGGTAGGTATAGAATTCGCCGCGGTTTATGAGGGTGCAGATCCGCGGGTTGAATATATTGACAGGGGGAATGCCTGCGGCCTCAAGGGAATCCGCGACGTTTTTCCACAGGTCCAGGAATATTTTCCCCGAATCCACGCGCAGGTCGCAGGGGAAAAAACGGGCGACGTCATCCTTCACTTCGTACGATTGCGGCCCTATCGAGGGAAAGATCGCGGCCAGGACATCGCCCGGCTTGCAGCCGTAGCGGCGTATCATCGCTGCGAGCGCTTTCCCCGCGATGCCGAGGCTGCTTCCCTTCCACCCGGAATGCACTGCGGCCATGATTTTTTTTTCGCGGTCGAAAAGCACGAGCGGGACGCAGTCTGCGGTGCGGATCACCGCGCACAAACCCGGAAGTGAGGTGATGATCGCGTCCGCATCGGCATGCCAGGGCTCGTCCCCGGAAGGGTACTCTTCAACTAACGATATGGAATCTCCGTGGACCTGGTTCAGGAAGAGAATGTTCTCCGCGGGAATCCCGGTGACCCGGGACACGGATGCCTTCTCCTGGGAGCGCACCGAGGCAAAATCCGCCGAGTAGTCGGTATTGTTGCCCGCCCGCGCGATGACCCCGGCCCTGAGATGGCCGCCGGCTCCTTCGAGCGCGTAGATTTTTTCTTTTCGAATTAATTCGGTCATGTCATTTGTATCATATTTATTCAATAAGTCAGCACATTCCTCCCCCTTGATGGGGCTGACGGCAGGATGCCGTCGTGTCAGCGGCAATCAGGATGATTACAAAGCCCTGACTGAGGGCAGGTGGGGGTGAAATCTTTAATCCGCACAACCTCAAATGGCGATTTCGTATCGCTTTCTCGACCTGAAACCGGAGATTTTACGATAGCCGGTTTTCTTGAGGAGCCCGATCGCGCCTGCGATGTTGAACGCGACGTTGTCCGGAGCGTGCGCGTCGGTTCCGATCGTCACCGGGACATTGCAGTCGAAAAGGATTTTCACGATGTCTTCCGACGGATACATCTCACCGACCGGTTTTTGCAGGCCCGAGGTGTTGATCTCGGCGGCGGTCCCGGCGCGCGCCATCACTCGGGCGATCCCCTCGATCGCGGCGGAAAAATTCTTTACCGGCCGGTGCCCGAATTTTTTTACGAGGTCGAAGTGGCCGAATATATCGAAGCGCCCTGTCTCGGCCATCGCTCTCAATATCGAATAGTATTCGGCGTAAACGTCATCGATTTTCCGTTTTTCGAATTCGCCGATCTCGCGGGGATGGTCGAAGGCCCATGATCCGATGAAGTGGCACGATCCGGTGATGAAGTCGATGCGGGGATCAGAAAAATATTTATCGTCAAACGTGCCGAATAATGGATAGTCGACCTCGAAGCCCAGGCGCACGTCGATCGAATCCGCATATTTTTCTTTCGATGCCAGCACCAGCGCGATATAGGATTCGACCTCGCCCGGCTCCATGGTGATCCCCTCCCTCATGGGAAGCGGTATCGGGGCGTGGTCCGAAAACCCGATTTCATGCAGGCCGGCATCAGCCGCGGCGCGGATATATTCATCGATGGTCCCGGTTGCGTGCCTGCACAGGGACGTGTGCACGTGGTAGTTTATCATGCCTGTCAGTATCCGTGCCTGGAGTAGAAGAAGGATATGTCGTCGAGTACGCCCCTGCTCGCCGGGCTCATGGCCCTCTTGATGAAAAACTTGTCGATCCGGTCTTCATCGCCGTAAGGCGCGACCGAGAGGATGTACCACAGCGGGTGAACGTACAGGTCGCTGTCGTCGTCTTTCCTGACTTTTTTGCCGGTAATCTTGTTGCTGGCGATGCTGTCTATGTCGATGGTTATGAATTCGGCGTTGCGGCTGAATCTCCCGCTCCTGATCGTGTAAAGGTGCGGGTGGATGAGGTACATGACCAGGATTTTTTTCCGGCGCAGATACAGCGACACGAGCTCCACGTCGCCGACCTCGATGAACCTGGGTCTGAGCACGATCTTGTCTATTTTCAGAAGGTCGCTCTTGTCCGGATAGAACGAGAGAAGGTAGCGGATTTTGTCCGGGCTCAGCAGGAGCGACTGGCTTCCCGGATAGGCGAGGGAGGGGTATATAATCGATATGTTCTTGTTCAGGTACCGGTACTTGTCGCTGAGGTAGAGTCTGCCGAACCTGCTGTTCAGGAGACGGTCGATGTCCTCGGTGAGGCTGTAATCGAGCTCCTCCATGTCGTAGTCGGGTATTTCAACCGCCGACCCGTTGTTGTCGAGATATTCTTTTATATCGAACATGGTCCGTATCTTGCATTTATATTTTCGCCCTTTGCCGGAGCGGAGTATAATATACCGATTTTTTCAACATCCTGTCAAACATTATTAAGGGATGCTTCTTTTATTTGACAAATACCTCCGGTGTTTCGTAAAGTAGAGCAGGATATATTTCCGTAACACGACCCGGCCATGAAAAAAACAGTCCCCTATTCGGTCCTCGCACGGACATACGACCATATACTGCGGCATGTGGATTATCAGTCGTGGTATGATTACATACGGGCGGTGATGCTGAAATATTACGGCCATCCCTCGCTTATCGTCGAGCTCGGCTGCGGCACGGGTCGTTTCGGCGCGAAGTTCGCGCTGGACGGCTATCCAATAGTCGGGATCGACCGTTCGATCGACATGCTCAGGGTGGCGAAAACCCGGATATTCAAGTCGTTCAGGGTCTTCTGCGCCGATATAAGAAATTTTTCCCTGGCGCGACCGGCTGATTTCATCTTTGCGGTACACGACACCATGAACTATCTGGTCAGTCCGACTGATATCATGAGCGTGCTCGGGTCGGTCCGGGAGGGCATGCACGAAAAATCGGTCTTTATGTTCGACCTGACGACCGAATACAATATCGAGACGAACTTCGACGGCAGGCTCAGCACGTATTCGATCAGGGGAACCGATGTTTCGTGGACAAATTCATACGATAGGGCCAGAAGCCTTGTCCGCTCGACCATGACTTTCTCGAACGGGGACGGAATTTTTGTTGAAAAACACCTCCAGAGATTGTACGCGTTCGAGGAAATATCGTCCCTGCTCGATAAGGCCGGATTCGAGCTCGTCGCCAGGTTCGGGGACTCGACCTTTCTTCCTCCCCGGGAGGATTCGGTCATGATCAATCATATTGTCAGGAAAAAGGCGTGAACATGGTTCTGTACGCGGTCGGGCTCGTAATCGGCATCATACTGTTCATTTATTTTCTATCGACCTACGAGTCGGGCAAAGAGAAAATCAGGGGGATTCGGGAGTCCAGGGCCGCGAAGCAGGATCCCTCGGTCACAGCCGAGAAAATAACTGTCAACAAACGTCCTGGCCCGGCGCCGGGCGAGCGCATGTGCCCGGTGTGCCGGTCGGTCCTGTCGAAGTACGAGGCGCTGTATTCTTCCCAGGTCGAGACAAAGTGGGGCCCCAAGATCATGATCTACGGATGCAGATACTGCTACAAGCCCGACGAGGACCCTGACAAGGAGAAAAAATCGGCCTACTGACTTCTGAATATGCACACCTGCGCCGCCCCCCCCCGGCAATCACGCTTTCATCATTCGCCTTATTCCTGTCATATGAACGATTCCCTGAATACCTTTGGCGGGATCACCGCACGATGGGAATCATGTAAGTTGAATATTGTTCTTTGCCGATAATTATACTGTTGATAAAATTAAAACATTCCATAATGACCGGGACGCATATGGCAGACAATAAGAAATACTTTTTCCGGCTGCACCTCATCCCTCCGCTTATCTGGACAGGGGCATGTCTTTTCAATCTCGTTTTGTTGTATATTTCGACCGAAAAGGTCAAGGTCATCAATACCATGTTCGCGATGGTGGCCGCCGTTGTCTTCGCAACCGCACTTGTGGTAATACTCAACTCGTTCTGGGTGCGGCGTTACGGCCGTTATTTCAAAAATCAGGCCGGGGGGGATGCCGATTATGTAATGATTCACAGAAAGATGCGGCAGCAGGTCATCTATATGTACATCTACAGCATCATCGTGTTCGGCCTGGCCCCTGAATTGTATATTCTCGCCCAGGTGCTTCGGGGTTATCTCGGCACGGTCGAGTTCGGGGTCAGCGCAATCAATACGGTCTCTTCCCTTTCCCTGGGCGTAATGCTGTCAAACTACAATTATCTGGCAGTGAGAAAGATCCAGATCGCGCTATGCGAAAATTCAGGCATCAAGCCCATCATGCTCAATCTTCGCTACCGGATCGTGCTGCCCATGATCAACCTGGTCATGCTGATTTTCGTCGTGCTTTCATTGTATTCATATTACTCCCTGAGGGAGGACCACGCGGCGGAAGCGCTTAAAAACAAGCTGACCGGATTTGATGCGGGATACGCGCATCTCGAAAAAGAGCTGCAGGCGGACTCCGATGACGCAACCGTTATGCGGGCCGTCATTGACCGCGGCCTCGTCGATAAAAAGTTTTACTTTTTTTTCAATGATGAAGGCGTCATCCGGGACAGCAGTTTCGGGGATCTCGTGAACGGGAATATCACGAAGGACGTTCCCGAGCACTGGAAGGAGACCATGCATTTCTCCGAAATGGTCGATGCGGCTTTCAGCAAAGGTAAAACGGCTGCGCCCGTCTATTTCAGGAAAAACGTGTATTACGGATTCTGCGCGAAACTACCGGGCAGAAATCTCTATTTATGGACGGCCGAGCCTTTCCGTGAATTCTGGCAGCCGACAAACAAGGCAATATTTACGATAACCGGGTTCGGCGTCGTCGCCCTCGTCATGCTCACCGTTTATTTTTTCCTGTCCATGGTCAGAAAGTTCGCGGTCTTCGAATCCGTATCTGCATTCATGGGAAAGATCGCCCGGGGCGATGTTCGCGTGAGCTATCAGGGGAAATACGATATAGGCGACGAGATCGGCGAAATGATCCGGATCATGAACGCCATGGCGGACGCCCTAAGAAACATCAGCAACAGCCTCAAGAAGGCGGTGCAGGACCTGGTCACTCTTGAAAACGAGATCGAGTCGGGCCGCAGGAGGCTGGTAAAAGAGTCCGATGAAACATCGAGCACGATCGTCGAAGTGTCTTCATCGGTCGAGGAGATCACGTCGTCAATAGAGCAGATGACCAGAAACTATTCCCTTCAGTTCGAGAAAACCAAGAACGTTTTCGACTCGATCAGCCTGTTCAGCGAGAAAATGCAGGGAGTGAAGGGCAAGACGGACAGGGCGGATGAATCTGCCCGCGCCGCCTACTCCAGCGTGATGGAAATGGAAAAGGAAATATCCGACTCGATCGGGATAATAAAGGAGATTGGCAAGAGCTCGCGCCATATCGTGGACGCCCTGAACATGATCAAGGACATTTCGGACCAGATAAATCTTCTCGCTCTTAACGCCTCGATCGAAGCGGCACGCGCCGGCGAGGCTGGCAGGGGCTTTGCGGTCGTCGCCGACGAGGTGGGAAAACTCGCCGACAGGACGAGCACCGAGACCAAGGGAATTGAAGGCCTGGTGATGAAGAGCAATTCGCTGGTCGAGAAGGGCATCGGGAGCGTGATGAACATTTCGGGATCGATGAAAAAGATGAACGAGTCGGTGAAATACAGCACCGAGCTGATCGAGGACATATCGAGGCTGTCAGACGCTTTTTCTGTTGAAACTGACAAGATTTTCACCGAGGTCAAGGACCTGAACAGGATATCCGACCAGAATTCCATCGCGACCAGGGAACAGCTCGACGCGGTCGCTGAAGTGTCGAAGTCGATCAGCCACATGAACATGGCCATCCAGAAGAGCGTTGAGGAAGTCG
>ERZ795054.1498-NODE-1498-length-21939-cov-5.037927_pt1 | contig 21939 bp, 19 predicted proteins | sample MGYA00375138_ERZ795054 | MGnify/ENA primary metagenome ERZ795054 (study PRJEB30183, sample SAMN05720215) | anaerobic digester metagenome | isolation source: active sludge of municipal wastewater-treating anaerobic digesters | place: USA | collected 2014-12-23 ... | reverse complement strand
AGGCACCAGTCCTTCGCGCCCATCTGTTTGCGGATGTCTCCGGTGGAGCGCCGGATGAATGAATCGAACAGGGAGTCGATCACCTGACGGTTGCCCCGATCGTCCTCATAGTCGATCAGGGCGTTGAAAATCTTGTGTTTGCAGTGTTCAGACCAAGTCTGGGCCAGGCATTCGAGTTCGGCGTCCGTAATTTCTTCGCCGAGCCCCCATTTTTTACGGGCCTCCAGCACATCGTCACGTTTCAGGTAGTCCCGGATGGTCTTCATTTCCTCCAGGTTCAGGGCCAACACGCCTTCAGAGCTGATGGCCAACAAGCATTCGTCGGAGACGTTCAGGTCGATCCGGGTCGTCCGGGGATGGTCCACCCCTTCGACACGGGGCACGTAAGCGGGGACATCCTGATCGGGTTGCCAGTCTCTGCCGTCCACGATGACGAAGCGTTCGATCAGTTCATTCGCCAGCAGATCCGTGGCGATCTTTTCCGCTTCCTCCCGCCGGAGGTTGCCCCTGATGGCGTACTGCCGGGACGTATGGACCGGGAAAAACGCCTTCGGACTTTTGCCGAACAGAAGCGCCAGGGCCTCCCGGGCGGTCTTGCCGACATTGTCGGTCACGCCGGGCCGGTAACCCACCTCGATCATCCAGTCGAAGCCGGTCAGGATGCCCCGGTTGATGGTGTAGTTCTGGATGACCGGGTCCGACAGGGGTCCCTGGGCCGCCGCCAGCAGTTCATCCGGCGACAGGGTTCCGTCAATGGTATATACCTCGGCGGTTTTCACCTCCGCTACATCAAGCAGCAGATGCTCCCGGATGCGCCGCCGTATTTTTTCGCCCAGGGCGTCCCGCACCCCGTTTTTAAACCCGATTTCTATTCTTTCCGCCATATTGCAATTCCTGTCAGCCGAGCTCTGCCCGGACGATGTCCGTAATGTTTTTGCAGTGTCTTTCCGTTTCCTCCCGCGTGGGACCCTCCACCATGACGCGGCAGAGATTCTGGGTCCCGGAATAGCGGACCAGTACCCGCCCCTTATCCCCCAGGGCCTTTTCCGCTTCTTCAATCGCCCGGCTCACCGCCGGAACCGTCGCCAGATCAGGCCGGCTTCTGGTTTCCACGTTCATCAGCACCTGGGGATAAACGGTCATCGCCGACGCCAGTTCCGAAAGCGGCTTTTTCGCCTTGCGCATCGCCGCCAAGACCTGCAGGGCCGAAAGAATCCCGTCGCCCGTCGTATGATGCTGCAGAAAGATCAGATGCCCCGAATCCTCACCGCCCAGCGACGCTCCCTTGGCAACCATTTCCTCGAATACATAACGGTCGCCGACGTCGGTAATCGTATAATCGATCCCCATCGTTCTCAAGGCCAGGGTCATGCCGATATTGCTCATGACGGTCCGTACGACCAGATTGTTGGTCAGGGTGCCTTCTTCCTTCATGGCGGCCGCGCAGAGGGTAAGGATCTGGTCCCCTGTCAGAATGGCGCCCTTCTCGTCCACCGCGATCATCCGGTCGCCGTCCCCGTCAAAGGCAAAACCGCAGTCGGCGCCGGTGCGCACGACCTCCTCCGCCAGGCGTTCCGGATGCTGGGAACCGCATTCGAGGTTGATGTTCTTGCCGTCCGGCTCATGAAACAACGTTTTCACAGACGCCTCCAGTTCGTTGAAGGTGTCAGGGCCGACCTGGTAGGTGGCGCCGTTCGCGCAATCGAGGATCAACTTCATCCCTTCCAGGTTCATCCCGGGAGGGATAGTCCGCTTCAGAAAGGCGATATAGCGGCCCCGGGCATCGTCCATCCGCATGGCCTTTCCGAGGGCGTGGGATTCCGGGAAATGGCTGTCAAATTCATTGCGCAAAACCATCCGTTCCACCGCCGCCTCCATGTCATCGGGCAGCTTGCGGCCGTTTCCGGAAAATATTTTAATGCCGTTATCATAATAGGGATTATGGGAGGCGGAGATCATGATGCCTGCATCTGCCCGGGAATTGGCTGTTAAAAAAGAGATGGCCGGAGTCGGGATTACCCCTGCTAAAATGACCTGCGCCCCCATGGAGCAGATGCCCGCGACCAGCGCGCTTTCCACGATATCCCCGGAAAGACGGGTATCCTTGCCGACCACAATGTGACCGACATGCCCGTCCCGACGGAAAAGGCAGGCTGTCGCCCGGCCGATGGCCAGGGCCGTCTCGGCCGTCATCGGATGTTGATTGACCCGCCCCCGGACACCGTCCGTCCCGAAAAGTTTGCCCATACCTTACTCGATCTCCTTCACCTTGATCGGTTTCCGGTACGTCCCGAAGCGGGTCACCAGAACTGCCCCCAGACCCAGCACGAGAACCAGCACCTTCAACATCCAGCCGACATAGGGAATCCAGCCGACGAACCACAAAAATGTAACGCCCCATATCGTTTCACGCAGATATGTCTGATCCGGTTTTTTCAGAATAACAAATATTCTGTGGCCGACAAGACGGGCCACAGCGACGAACCCGATCAACCCCCCGGCAATGGCAATACTTATTTCCAGCGGAACCAGCACGACGCCAATGACGGAAATCGTCAGCAGGAACGCCAGAGGCACAACCAGTATCAAACCGATCAGTCCCCAGAAACCGCTTCTGTAGGGTCTCCGTTCGGCGGCATCGGAGATGATCCGGATGGGTTTGGGGATCAACAGCACCAGTAGGATAGAGAGAACCAGAAGCCCCAGATAAAGGATAATGGAAAAAATGGCGAACAGCCAAGACCATCCCTCCCAGTCGCTGTTCAGAACAGTCGCCACTATTTCGGAAAAATTTGAAGTGTTGATTTCCGTCAGGGAACCGTAGACTTCAGAACCATTGCCCCGGACAATGACCCCGCCGCAAGAGATTACGTTACCTCCGACAATAGACGAGGAAGCCAGCACGACCGAATCACCGATGGAAACCACGTTTCCGTCCGCCGCACCGTAGAGCGTAACCTGACCGCCGATAGCGATGACGTGGTTCACCCGTTTCCCCTCCTCAATGGTGATATCACCGCCAACCTTGATGATATTTCTACCGTCCGCTCCAGCGCAAAGAGGCAAAAGGAGGATCAATCCGAGCAGCAGGAAAAACAGTCCCTTCTTTATCATTCTTCATCCTTATCTATTATTCACTTGGTATGTTACGCTACACATATTATCAAGCCGCGACCTCTTCAACCCGCCTCTCTGCTTCAGAAATCCGGTGACAGCAACAAGAAATCCGTTTACTATCTTTTATAATCGGTATGTTACATCCACGGTTGTCCTTTTGGAAAAGACCGGTTTATCGCAATATTCCCCTGCTCAACCCGTGCGGGCGCGTAGTATAGGCAAGGTCCTCAGGTGTGTCAATGAGAATTAAAAGATTTATCACGCAATCTGCCAACACAAATAAATTGTCATTGATATCAGTTGGTTATAAAATTCATGTCGATGTTTCTCTTGAAGCCTTGACCTTCCGGGCTGATACGGTTCTCCGCCTCGATAAATTTATTTTTGTGTTGCACTATTTAATGCTATATTTTCGCCACTTAGGAGTTGACGGATCGATCATCACTAAAAAGGTGAAAGCATGTCAGCAACGATTCTCATCGTGGATGACGAATTTAGCCTACTGGAAACCTTGGCGACGCAACTCACGGAAGTCGGGTATACAGTATTCACCGCCCATAACGGCAACGACGGTTTAGAAAAATGCAAATTTTGCAAACCGGACGCCGTAATTCTGGATATCTTCATGCCCGGCATGCAAGGCAATCGCGTAGCGGAGCACATCGGTGAAGATCCGCAAACCACGAAAATACCCATCATTTTTATCACATCCCTTTTGACCAAAAAAGAAGTGCCGCCGGATAATTTGCCGGGCGAACGGCATTTTATTGCCAAACCGTTCAAGTTCCAGGAGCTGCAGGATTTACTCAAACGCATCATCGGTGACAAATAGGATGCCGCGCACTTCCCGGCAACGGTTGTTACCTCTTCCGTAGAACCATTAAATCCGTTTGCTGAGCGGCTGTCTGATTGAAACAGACGTTTTTTCTCTTCCCTCCGGCAGGCAACATTATACACGTTAAACAGCATACCTTTACGATCTTGTCGTCACGGCGTATTTTCTTTGACAATTGTCAGTTCGTTCATAAAATATTAACCTTATACCAATCACCCAAAAGGAGATACGCTATGAAAAGAGGCTCCATCATCTGTCTCTTATTGTTTCTTTCTTTGTTCGCCTGGCAAAATGTCGGCTGTGACCAGCAAGGCGTAAAAAACACATCAGCAGGCAGCGGGAATATGGAAATCGCCACCTTTGCCGGTGGGTGTTTCTGGTGTGTGGAAGCGGATTTCGAAAAGACGCCCGGCGTAATCAAAGTTGTTTCCGGATATACCGGTGGTTCGACAACGAACCCAACCTATGGAAATTACGCCCAGTCCGGGCATATCGAAGCCGTCCAGGTACATTATGATCCCGTCCGGATCAGTTATGAACAACTTCTCGATGTCCTCTGGCGGCACATCAATCCCACAGACCCGAACGGACAGTTTGTGGACCGCGGACCGCAATATCGCAGCGCAATCTTCTATAATAACAGTGAAGAACGGCGCATCGCTGAGAAATCAAAGACGGCCCTGGCGGAATCAAAACGTTTCGATCAACCGATCGTCACGGATATTCTCAAACTCAAGCGTTTCTTTCCTGCCGAAGATTACCACCAGGATTATTACCGGAAAAACCCTCTGCGCTACAAATTTTACCGCAGCAACTCCGGCCGCGACCGGTTCCTGGAGAAGACATGGAGCGTTGAAAAGCACAACACTGCCTCTGCTTCCCCAAAACCCTGGCAGAAACCCGATGACAAGACACTCAAGACCAGGTTGACGGCGCTGCAGTACAAAGTCACACAGGAAAACGGTACGGAGCCGGCTTTCCGTAATGAGTACTGGAACAACAAGCGGGAAGGCATTTATGTCGATATCGTCTCCGGTGAACCCCTGTTCAGTTCCACCGATAAATATGACTCGGGAACCGGCTGGCCGAGTTTCACGCGCCCCCTTGAACCGGGGCACATCGTTGAAAAAGAGGACAACAGTCTTTTCGTGGAAAGAACGGAAGTTCGAAGCAGTCAGGGGGACTCACACCTTGGTCATGTTTTTCCTGATGGTCCGCCGCCGACCGGACTCCGGTATTGCATCAACTCAGCGGCCCTGCGTTTCATCCCCAGAGAAGACCTGGTGAAGGAGGGGTACGGTCGGTATCTGAAGCACTTTCCTTCCCGATAATTATGAAAAGCGGCGCACGATAGTTCACCTTTAAACAGCGTTCGCACGGAGTCAAGAGCGCAATTCTTATTTCACGGCGTGCGTGAAGGGCATGATGATCAGACGGAATAAACTCAGCTCCGCCTGTTTTGGGTACGCCCCGATGCCGATTTTTATCCGGTTTTGGTCCACGCCGGTCAACAGAGTTCCGCACAGCCGGTCCCAGAGGGAAAAGATTGCCCCATAATTCGTATTTCGCTCTTTGATGATCACCGAATGATGAATGCGATGCATGGAAGGCGGCACGAACAAAAGCCAGAAAATTCTATCAAATCCGGCGGGAATTTTTACTGAACTGTGGTGAAACTGGGTGCTCAGCAACACCAGGCTATCGAACAGCAAAAGATCAAGCCACCCCACACCGAGAAGGAGAATAATCATCATCCGGATAATAGACGACATGGCCAGTTCACCCACATGAAACCGTGTCGCCGTAGAAACGTCCATATTGAGATCGCTGTGATGGACCCGGTGAAAGCGCCAGAAAAAGGGGATTTCATGGTTCAGCACATGCCATACATACAGCAGAAAATCCATGACGATCACGGCCAGCAGCATCTTGACCCATGGCGGCAGCGCGGCTTGATTCAAGAGTCCCCATTGATGACTCGCGCCAAAAGCGAGTGTGGCTGCGATGACGGAACCAAAGAGTACGGCAAGCAAAATTGAGTTGACCCCGGCCAGAGATAGATTGATCAGCCAGCGTTTTGTCTTTGGTTCGGTCGGCTTTCGATAGGGAATAAACCACTCCAGCAGGAGGAATAACGAAATTCCACCGGCAAAGAAGACCAATCTGGTCATGCCCAGTTCAAAACCTTCCATGGATTCGCCTTTATATGCTCCAGGAATCTGAATGCCACACCTTATGAAAATACATGATTTTTCCGGACAATCAATGCCCTTTGTTTTGACAATCAACGACATGCGGACTAAACTGCAAGGCAAGGCTTCCCAATGTAACAAGATAGTCGATATCGATGTGGAATGAACCCCAAATTTGGCTTTCATGTACGATTATGCCGACTTTCACAAAAACCATACTGTCCCTGATCATTTGTCTGCTTTGCCTCTTTTCTGTCGGGTACGGAGCAGAAAGAAACAAAATCTTCTTTCGGGAAAGCTTTGCCCATTTGGAAAACTGGCGTCCCGTATTCTTCCCCAAAATTAAACAGCATTCAATATATCGGCACGAAATCCAAGAAGGCATTACTTCCCTCAGGGCGGAAAGCCTCGGCTCCGCATCAGCCATAGTCTACCGGAAAACCTTTCCTGTTTACGACTACCCGGAAATCCGCTGGCAATGGCGCGTCATGAACATCTATCGTAAAGGAGACATGCGCACCAAGGCGGGGGACGATTATCCTCTGCGGGTTTATATCCTCTTTCAGTACGACCCGAAGACTGCCGGCGTCGTGGATAGAATCAAGTACGGACTGACCAAGATGGTCTATGGTGAATATCCGCCCCATAGTGCAATCAGTTATGTCTGGGCCAGCCGGAAGGAAGAACGGGGCTTGATTATGCCCAGTCCTTATACGCCTCGTGCCGTGATGATCGCCCTCCAGGGAGGGGATACACATCTCGGTTCTTGGCAGGATGAACAGGTTAATGTCGTGGCCGATTACCGGAAGGCCTTCGGAACCAATCCGCCGTCCGTCTGCACAATCGGTGTAATGAATGATTCAGATAACACGGGCGAAAGCGCCGTTTCCTATATTCGCTTTATTGAGGTTTTCTCCACAGCAAAACGATTTTTGCAGACTAAATAACAAACCAGGAGGGGTTATGACAGGCTATGACTATGATCTCGGCATTATCGGCGGCGGTGCAGCCGGTTTGACGGCCGCCGCCGGAAGCGCCCAGTTTGGCGCCAAAACGATCCTCATTGAAAAATCAGGAAAACTGGGGGGCGATTGCCTGCACTACGGTTGTGTTCCCTCTAAAACGCTGATTCATACAGCGTCTGTCTGGTATAACGCCCGCCGGGCAAAGGATTTCGGCCTTCCGGCTCTGGCGTTACCTGCCGTGGGCCTGGGCCGGGTTATGGATCATGTCCAGGAGGTTATCAATCGAATCCAGCGTCACGACTCACCGGAACGCTTTTGCGCACTCGGCGCCGAAATCCGTTTCGGCCAGCCGGTCTTCACCGACGACCATACTGTGGAACTGGAGGGACAAAAAATATCCGCAAAAAACTGGGTCATCGCTACCGGTTCCAGCCCGGTTGTTCCTCCGATCGAGGGCTTGGCAGCGGTGCCTTTCTGGACGAACGAGACGGTTTTTTCTCAGCGCATCCTCCCGGCACATCTGATCGTTCTCGGCGGCGGCCCCATCGGCTTGGAAATCGCGCAGGCCTTCTCACGACTCGGCTCGAAGGTCACGATCATCGAATTTATGGATCAGATTCTTGGACCTGAAGATGCCGATATCGCGGCTCTGCTGCAAATGCTCCTGGAAGCCGAAGGCATAAAAATCCACACCCGGACCAAGGCCGTCAGGACGGGGATTAACGGGACAACGATTCAACTGACGATCGCTCCGGTGGACAATGATCTTCAAAGCCGCGTGATCGAAGGAGACGCCCTCTTCCTCTCAACAGGACGCAAACCCAATGTCGTTGATCTGGCTCTGGAAAAGGCCGGGGTGACATTTACCCCCCGGGGTATTCCCACCAACAATCGCCTTAAAACGAACATGGCGCATATTTATGCCTGCGGGGATGTAAACGGTCAATTGCCTTTCACCCATGTCGCTGGTTATGAAGCGGGAATCGCCATGACTAATGCCATCCTGCACCTGCCCCGCAAAGTGGATTATCAGAAAGTCGGCTGGTGCACCTATACGGATCCGGAAGTGGCCAGTATCGGCTTTAATGAAAAACGAGCACAGAAAGAAGGTCTGAAATACACCGCTTTCACCGAGTCTTTCAATGATAACGACCGGGCGCAGGCTGAAGGTGAAACGTCGGGTATGATTAAGATTCTGGTAAACCCGCAAGGAGACCCTCTGGGATGCCAAATTATCGCTCACCAGGCGGGGGAACTCATCCACGAATGGATTATCGCGATGACCGGCGGCGTCAAACTGTCTAAGATGGCCGAAGCCGTTCATATCTATCCCACCCTCTCTGAAATATCAAAGCGCGTTTCCGGTCGCGTTTTCTCGGAAAAACTCTTCAGCGATCAGACGCGGAGGATCCTCCGGATGCTGTTCAACCTCAAGGGCAGGGCCTGTAATGTTTGATGGTTTTCATAAATGGCATGGACTTTCCTCGCAGGAGGTGTCATATCATTCAGAAAGTGACACATTTTTTACTACCATTTGGGGAATAAAACACCCGCAGAACAGAATACAATCTTCTTAAGTTTAAGATTTAAGTATTGGTGACGCTTTATTAAATAATATTTAAGCATTCCGTAATCTTAGCGAGGTAAATCCATGAAAAAGACGAAAACCCTCCCCCCCATAGACGCCTCCCTGCTGACGCATGAAATTGCCGATAAGATTCAGTTGGGTCTGCTTATTTTCCATCTGGAAAACAACGCCGATGATCGTTCCCTGAAACTGATTTATGCCAACAAGGCCGCGGAAACCCATGCCGGTGTTTCTTCAGGCCATGTTGTGGGCAAAACGCTAGACGAAATATTTCCCGGCCTGCGGACCAAGGGAATCCCCCAAAGATATGCCGATGTTGTTCGCCGTCAGCAGGAAACGGAAGTGGAAGAATTGCATTACGACAATGGCCAAACGGAACCGGTCTGGTTTTCCATCAAAGCCTTTCCCCTCCCCGAACACTGCATGGGCATGTCGTTTAAAAACATCACGGAGAGAAAACAAGCGGAAAGAAAACTGGAGGCCAGTAATGAACGCTACCGCAACCTGTATGAAAACACACCGATCATGCTGCATTCCATTGACAGCAAAGGACGTATTGTCGCCGTGAGCAATTACTGGCTGACCAGCATGGGTTACAACAGGGAAGAAGTAATCGGTCGCCCTCTGACCAGCTTTTTAACCGATGAATCCAAATTATTCGCCAAGATCATCGCCTTTCCCTATTTTTTGGAACATGGCTATGTCCAAGACATTCAGTATCAGGTCATCAAAAAGAACGGGGGGGTGATGGATGTGACCTTGTCGGCCATCGCGGAGAAAGACGAAAAGGGATACTTCCTCCGCTCTCTGGCAGTCATGATCGACGTCACGGCACAGAAAAAAGCCGAAGCGGCCCAGGAAAAACTGATCCGTGAGTTGCAGAAAGCCCTGGATGAGATCTCCTCACTCCGCGGTATCCTGCCGATCTGTTCATTCTGCAAGCGGGTGCGGGATGACAAGGGTTATTGGGAGCAGGTTGATATCTACATCACCAAGCACTCGCCGGCGGAAATCAGCCACAGCATCTGTCCTGAGTGCCTAAAAAAACATTATCCCAATCTCGCCCAGAAAAACACAGGCAATCCCATCAAGCCGAGCAATCGACCCTAAAAAGCATTTTCAATAAGGCTCGACACCATGAGGAATATTTTGCTCATCCGGCATGGCGAAGGGCAATTTATGCCCTCTTTTTTCCCAAAGCTCCGTGTGGCGGTCTGCTTTGTCAATTTTCCATATCATTGAAATCCAATTGTTGTTAGATACTTAGACATATCTTATTTTACCTTACACCATGGCATGTCCCATGCATATTTACCCACAAGAAATCTTTGTAAAGGAGCATAATTCATGGTTCCACAAATAATCACATCCCTGATTCTCATCTCCGGAATCTTCTTCCTCGCCTTCAGTGTTTCCGTCGAAAAGATGGGCCTGATCGCCAATTTGAACGCCCTTATGATTGTACTGGGCGGCACCCTGGCCGCGACAATGATGGTCTATCCTTGGAAAAGACTCCTCTGGACCGTGAAAATGCTGAAGCAGACGCTGGATAACCGGAATCAAACCGAGTGGACCATTGAGATGATGATCCGGATGGCCCGCACTTATCGGACCAACGGAATTCGCGCCCTGGAAAAACTCGGGGACAGCATTCCTGACGGTCTGCTTAAAACCGGTATCGAACTGATCGCCTACCAGTATTCCAAGGAAAAAATCGAACAGATTATGGCCAAGGAAGCCTTGTTGAACTACCGTCAATACGACACCGCATATAAAATGCTTTACAACATGGCAAGAGTCGCCCCCGCCCTGGGTTTGGTGGGAACGATTGTCAATCTGATCCGCATCTTCGGCAATATCAGCGACGCCCAAAACCTGATCGGATATATGGCGGTTGCACTGCTCAGCACCTTTTACGGCGTCGTCCTGGCCAATCTCGTCTTCGTTCCCTTTTCACACCGGATCAAGGATTACATGGATCAGGAGCAGGCCCGGCTGGAGTTGATTCAGGAAGGCATTCTCGACATCCACGATCAGGAAAATCCACAGGCCCTGCAATGCAAGCTGGAAGCCCTTTACACCGCCTCAATCTTTATACAAACACCCGGTAGTGAAATATCCAAATCGGCTGGCATGGGGCAACATAAACAAATTCTTTCAGGGATATCATGAAAACAGCAGAATCCGTCCCCGCAATCACAACAAATGATTCACCGGGGACATTGCCCATACCGATTAAAAGAACGGTTACCAGAACCATACGGTCGACAGGCGGGGTACAAACAGAAAAGGGTAACGAAATCTGGCTGTTAACCTTAAGTGACCTTTTAATGTTGCTGATGATCTTCTTCGTCGTGCTTTTCAGCTTGACCCTGCAGAAACAACTCCTGGCGCGGCAATCACATCGAACCGACGGGACCATCGCTGCCATAGCCCAAGCATCCGAAACCACAGCAGAAACAGTTACACCCCCCTCAGCCTCAGCGCCGCCGGAAAAAGAGATGTCCGCCACCTTGGAACAGGATCTTACCGCTGCGTTAAACGCCGATCTCAACCAGCAGGGCCTCCTGATTACGCGTACTGCGGATGTCATGACGCTGACCTTCCCCGAAAAAATTATGTTCGACCCCGGACAGGCCCGGTTAAAACCTTCATCGGAAGGCATTCTCACCAAGGTGGCGCTTTTCATCAAATCGCACACCGAACTGGTTGTTGAAGTCCAGGGCTATACAGACGATACGCCGATCAGCAGCGCACGTTATCCGTCCAACTGGGAACTTTCCGTGGATCGAGCCACCCAGGTGGCACGCGATCTGATCGCCGGCGGCGTGAATCCCGAGGCGATTTCCGTCAAAGGATTCGGTGAATATCATCCGCTTGTTCCCAACCGTACTCCGGAAGAAAGGCAATTAAATCGGCGTGTTGAAATCCAGTTTTCCATTTTACCGCTACCCTCCGGGCAAAAGGCATAGAAGGAAGGCCTTTTTCTGAAGCGCGAACAGGCGATTGAATTCGGGATTAAAATGTGGCATGGTCTCAGACCGGTTGTTTGATCAGATATCCAAGGAAATAAATCATCAGGAATATTTCGCACCCGGGGCAAAGCAAGAAACAGCAAGGGATAATACTGGAAGCAGAACAGCAGGTTGGACCATTTTATCAAATTGAGCAAACATGATCAGTTGCAACTGATCGACCGTGATCTGATCGTCAACGGCAGACCTTTCAAGGTGATTTTTCCCAATGAGCCCTTCTTCGGCGTCAAGGACGGAAGACTCATCACCATCGTATTTCGCGGCTGCGGCTGCACCCTGACCGACTGGGAACCGGAAGAGATCGAAGGTTGCTACGGCGATTGAGCCGATTTTATCAAATCCCGATGATCTTCACCAGAACCCGCTTGCGACGCCCGCCATCAAATTCGCCGTAGAAAATCTGCTCCCAGGGACCGAAATCAAGGACACCGCCCGTTATTGCCACCACAACCTCCCGTCCCATGATCTGCCTTTTCAGATGTGCATCTCCGTTGTCTTCACCCGTCCGGTTATGCCGGTAAAGGGAGACCGGTTCATGGGGAGCCAGCGCTTCAAGCCACTGCTCATAATCCTGGTGGAGTCCCGGTTCGTCATCATTGATGAAGACGGATGCGGTAATGTGCATGGCGTTGACGAGGCACAGCCCTTCAACAATGCCGCTTTCCCGCAGGCACTGCTCCACTTGGGGTGTGATGTTGATGAATGCTCTGCGCGTCGATGTGTTAAACCACAGTTCTTTACGGTATGATTTCATTGCTGCTCCCAACTTTATCCTCACAGATCAATCTTTGCTCATGAACTTGGATCATGGCAATTCCGCTCAAAGCCAGAACAGGATTGATCTCTGCGTAATTTTCCCCCACATGGTCTTCAGGACATGGCCGGCGATGCGCCGATTAAACAGCCTTGCGTACTCATCGGTCACTTGAAAGCAGAACATCGCTGATCAATGTTTTCAGTTTGTCCAGAGCAAACGGTTTGGGCATCGCACCCTTAAATCCGTATGCCGGAAAATTCATGATCACTGGGTCATCACTATAACCGCTCATCACCACGGCCTTGACGGTCGGATCCCATTGACGCAATTTCTGCATCGTATACTCAGCCCCCAACCCTCCCGGTATGATGAGATCCAAAATCACCATATTAAACGGTTCACCGGCTTTACGGGCGCTCTGGTACATCTTTACGGCTTCATTGCCGTCTTTCGCGACATCAACCGCATAGCCCCAGCGTTGAAGGATGCGGGAAATCATCCGCAGGATCAGGTCATCGTCGTCCATGACGAGGATTTTACCCCGGGGAACGAAGACGCCGGCCAAGTTGTCCATTTCCAGATCCGACTGCACGGCCAAATTTCGGCGCCGCTTCGGCTCGATTCCCGGCAGATAAACTGTCAACACGGTTCCCTGGCCAGGTTCCGATTCCACAACAATTAGACCGTTATGCCTTTTAATTACGGAATAGCAGATCGCCAGGCCCAATCCCATACCTTTCTCACTGCCGCGATTGTGCGTCGTATAATACGGGTCAAAGACCCGTGCCAGGTTCTCCTTTGCAATCCCGACCCCCTGATCCGCTACGCGCCACTTTACATAAGGTCCTTCTTTCAAAGGCAGAGTATCCTTTTCTCCCACTACGCAATTTTCCAGGCTGATCGTAATGGTCCCGCCATTGGACATGGCTTCATCGGCGTTCCGTACCAGGTGATTGAGAACCTGCTTGATCTGCATTTCATCGATGTAGACAAGCCAGAGCGTATCAGGAATGGATAAACAAACGGAAACCCCGGGACTTACCGTTAAAGTATTGATATCCGCGCGAATCAGGGCGCCCAGAGACATCTCATTCTGAATCGGATCGCCGCCCTTGGAAAACGTAATCAGGCGTTTGGTCAATTCCGATGCCTGAATACCCGCCCTTTTCACCCGTTCCAGATACTCGTAAACACTGTCTGCGGGATCCGTCTCTTCTTGCGACAGATCAACATATCCCATGATCGTCGCCAGCATATTGTTAAAGTCATGGGCAATACCGCCGGCAAGAATGGCAACCGATTCCAGCTTCTGGACCTTGACCAGTTCCTCTTCCATTTTTCGCTGTTCGGTTATGTCGTGAAAATACCAGACCCGGCCGTGGTATTTTCCATCCTCACTGAACATCGGCGCGGTGTAGCGATCAAAAATCCGCCCGTCTTTGAAGTATATTTCGTCCCTGCTTTTTTCATGCGGATGCTCATAAAGATATTTCACCTTCGTCAGAAATTCTTCCGGATCGATGAGCTGTTCTAGAACAAATTTGATTACGACCCGATCGGCTCCCGAAGCCAAAACTTCCGAAGAAATGCCCCATAATTCCATAAAACGGCGGTTGTAAGAAATAATCATCCCGTGATCATCCACCACGAGAATGCCGTTCAGAGAAGTTTCCTGCTGGGTCTGAAGGATCAGATTCTTGAAGCGGAGGGCATCTTCATATTTAATACGGTCTGAAATATCGCGGACATACTCGATGACCCCCTTAAGTTGGCCGGTTGCAATATCGATCAGGGGAAATGTGTACACATCAACCCAGGTAATGCGTTCCTTATCGTTTCCCTGACCGGGAATAATCGCCTGGGCGGCCTCCCCGGTCAGGATCGTTCTTTGAGCCGGGCAATCCTTACAGATTTCAGTTCTTCCGTGATAAATCTGGTAACATTTTTTACCGACTAAAAGCGTATGACAGGAAAACCACTGTTCCATCATTGGGTTCACCCGCATAATCGTCATATTCACGTCGAGAACACTGATTCCGTCCTGGATACTGGCGAAGATACTCTCCATGAAATTCTTCGCATCTCGCAGGGCCTGTTCGACTTTCATCCGCTCATTCAATTCGGAAATGAGCTGTTGATTGGTCCAGGATAACTCTGCGGTTCTCTCCTCCACTTTATTTTCCAGCTGGAGCCGATATTGTCGCAACTCTTCTTCCGATTTCTTGCGATCCGTAATGTCGTGCCATACGGCATAGTTCAGGAAACGCCCGTCAACGGGAATCAGCGTCAGGGAACTTTCCACCCAGAAATCAATGCCGTCAATCGTGCGGTTAACCCATTCGAAGTAGTTCCGCCCTTCCTTCTGTAAAATGGCGTGAAGCACTTTCTCTTTTTCGCTGGACAATTGGCCGTCCGGTTGTCTTTCCGGCGATAGCTGTGAGGGCCGCAAACCGATAACCTGGGATTTGTCGGTGCAGTGCAGGATCTTCAGGGCCGCTTCATTACAATCGATGATGCGTGTTCCATCCAGGAGGTAAACCGGATCGACCGTTTTCTCGAAAAAAAGACGGAATTGGTTTTCCTTTTCATGAAGAGCACTCTTTAGACGAGCGAGTTCGCTTTTCAACTCATCCCGTTGAAAATCCGGCGATGCTTCTTGGCTGATTTCCCCCTTAAACGGGTTATTTCCATCTTTCCTTCGCTCCATAGAGCAAAGCCTCCCTTCATTATTCCCCTACAAGGCAATAAACCACGACTGGATATCAATGAATTGATTTTGATGGAACACAACGATGTTGATGAAAAATCCGGCGGGTTATTTCGATGCTGGCGCGTCATTATCCAAAACGATAAGGCCCCCCGGACTGCCCATCCTAGTAACAAAAATTAATTCTTTTGAAAAGAAACGTTTTCCTAAATCGAATTGTTTTTTAAACTGAATGACTAAATTCTTTTATGGCATTTCGGGCCTTGGGATTAATCTGCCGTCGGATTTTCCGCATCCCTGTCTGGGGATTGTCCATGGACGGTATTTGGCGCCGGAGTTGCAGCCACATTTGCGGCACCTTTTGCCGCCTTTTCATCTAATGTTGAAACGGAGGCAGCCCCCTTTTCTTTTGAGTGAGCACCGTTTGTTGCCAAATGACTTTTATTTTTAGACTTCTTTGTTTTTTCTTGAGGTGCACGATGTGCTGCAATGAAGTCGGACGGATCAACATAATGGCCATCGATCCACTGGGGAAGATTGTCCGGCGAAACACCTGAACGCGGCACATAAGTCAGAGTCCGGGGCCAGAATGTCACGGGGTAACCGGCCATGTTCCCCTTGCGGATCTCGAAATGCAGATGGGCCGCCTTGTAGGTGGCGTCTCCGTATCCCCGGCCGATGGTCCCGACGGGCTGACGTTTCCGGACCACATCGCCCGCCTTGACCTGCATATCTTTCAAATGGGCGTAAAGACTGAACACGATTTGCCCATCGGGAAGTTGATGCCCAACCAGGAGCATGTTCCCCCAATGAAAACAGTTTTCCGCAAAAACCACTTTACCGTCAGCCACCGCGTAAACGGGCTGGCCGAAATCGGTATTGCCGCCGCCCTTGCCGTTCCAGTCCTCACCCGGATGATAAAAGGGTTCCAGAAAAGACTGTCCGACATACCAGCCCTTGTCATTTTTCCCGTTCCAACCTTTTTCGAACCCTTTTTCTCCTCCCACGGGATAAGCAAAACCATAAGCAACGGGAATGACATCCGCCTTGACCGACAGAGGCATGTTTAAATGGAAATACAACCCAACGCCGGCCGGCGGCAAAATCACAAAAATTAAGACAACCAGCAGGAACGTTCTAACCGGTGAAATGCGATAGTGCGTTTGCAATCGCTTACGAAAAAGGAGGTAGACAACCATGCGGACACAAAGAAATAAAATAAGACCGCCGAAAACTGCCGTCAGGGCAATCACATAGTGCTTGGTCTGGATGTTCGGCAATGTGGCAAAGAGCGTCTTCATCCCCGTTGTCTGTGCTTGATCGCTGAAATGCCTCAGCGTTTCCGGCAAGATGGAAAGTTGGTGCGCTTTCCAGACCTTCTCCGCATTTTTAAAACCCAGTTCTTCCGGATACCCGGGTGACATCCAGAGATGAAAAGCCGCCACTGTAAAAGTCCCGGCGACCAGAACCAGAATGATCCGATCCAGTTTTTCGGATGGAATGCGGCTCAGATGTGCGATTGCGTACAGCATGACGGCCGAGCAAAACGCACCGGCAAAAAGGTATATAAGAAAGAAATCGTACCAGCCATACAGGTTCAGCCCAAGATATTTGGCATCCGAAAAGGGAAAGAACAAAAAAAGGCCGCCCCAGGGGCCATTCGGCCCCAGCATATCCTCAAAAAGATGCAGCACCCCCCCGGCAAGGAACAACCCGGCGATTACCATGACTTTCATAAGGGTCGGCGGGTCCTCTTCTCTTTTCTTCCAAGTCCACCAAAAGAGAAAATAGAAGCACAGCGCCAATGCAGTAAAAAAAAGAACCCCCCCGACGGTGTGCAAGAAACCCCGGTGACAAACATATAGATTATTCACCGTGTTATAGTAGTAACCCGTGCCGAACAGGCGGGTGATGTAGTCGATGTCCGGCAGGAGGGCCGCAAGCATCAGCAAAAGCACCGCTTTCGGTTTTGATATATATTTTCGGATAAAGGGGTGCAGGGCGAATCCCAGCAGACCACCGGTCATGGCATGGTCGACAACGGTCATAAAAAATTTCCTGTTATTGCGAATTTTAATGGGTTATGTTTCCCGACGCAGGATCTGCACAGGCCAGTGAAACAGCAGCGGGATTTATGCTTAAATAGACAAAAAGTCAAGGGATTTTAGAGGATTAAATTAGCAGTCCATCAAAGTGGGCCCCCCTTCATGCCCGGTCAAAAGGATGTCGGTTCTCTCGGAACTGAAGAAAAATTTTACGAATGGGAAACAATCAACCGCAAGATGACTGATAAGATTCTGGAACAGCTTCAGATGCGCCATAGTGAAGAGAAAGCCCGGATCCTGCAACGCTTTTTCAAAACCGGTCCCGGCCAGTACGGAGAAGGCGACGTCTTTCTGGGAATAACAGTTCCGGCCCTTAGGAAAATGGCGGCCCAATATCAGGGGATAGCTCTCGAATCTGTGTTAGGGCTGATTCGTCATCCATACCACGAGGCCAGACTCCTTGCCCTCCTTCTAATGATCCAAAGCTTTCAAAAAAGTGATCCGGCGGTAAAGCAGACGATCTTCGACGCCTATCTGGCCCATACCCGTTTCATCAACAACTGGGATCTGGTCGATCTTTCTGCACCCCATATTGTCGGCGCTTACCTGGCCGATGGAAATCGGGACATCCTGAACAAACTGGCGATTTCGAAACAGCTCTGGGAAAGGCGCATTGCCATTGTCGCCACCTGTCATTTCATCCGGGAAGGTGAATTCCAGAGTACCCTGGACATCTCTGATCTTTTACTCCATGATCGCGAGGACCTGATCCACAAGGCCGTCGGTTGGATGCTCCGGGAGGTCGGGAAACGGGATCAGGCTCTGCTGGAAGGCTGGCTCAAAAGCCGCTACCAGCAAATGCCCAGGACCATGCTCCGTTATGCAATCGAAAAATTCACGCCGCAAAAAAGACAAGGCTACCTTCGGGGTTTATTTTAATACTTCATGGTCAGTTTTTTTAACGCGGTCTTTTAGAACCCTATTAAAAAAATAGTCTTGACATTTTTTGAGCATTTAATTAACGGAATTGAGCAAATGTTCAATGTCTTGGTTCAGGCGGTCCTTTGTTTACTTTCTTCTCCAAGCTGGTCGCAAACGGCGATCCGGACAAAAAGAGAATAGAATGAACGACACCCAGCAGAAACTCATCGACGCGGCAGACCGGCTGCTGCATGAAAACGGTCTCGCCCGGGCCACCACAAGGAAGATTGCACATCAGGCCGGGGTATCCGAGGGACTGCTTTATCATCACTTCAAGGATAAAGCGGAATTAATTCACGAAGTGGTCTTTCATCGTTTACGGAATTTCCATGAGGCTCTCGACAATCTGCCCTTCTTGGTCGGCCAACATACCGTGGCTGATAATCTCACCCAGATTATGGAAATGGCATATGGCGCTCAGTGCCGGATTACCCCGATCGTCTGTGGTGTTTTTTCCGATTACCGGTTGCGTACCCGAATACGGGAAATCATCAGGGAAAGACAGATCGGCCCCCAACGCACAACGGCGATTTTTGCCGCATACCTGGAAGCGGAGCAAAAACTGGGACGCATCAATCAAGAAATCTCTCCCCTTTCCGCGGCGCAGCTCTTGCTGGCAAGCAGTTTACACGGAGCCATGATCGATCAATTTCTCGGTCATGATTTAGACAAGGATCAAATTCTTCTGGATATTCAGGAAACGGTACACACGGTCCTTGCCGGACTGAATCCTCCAGCGATCCGCAATATTCATAGCCAGGGGAAAAAGGAAACAGAATGAAGAACCTTTTGTCAACTCAGGTCTTTCTCGGCGCAACGGTTTTCTTTCTGATCACCGGCTGTGCCGTCGGGCCCGACTTTCGCACCCCGGAATTCGAGACTCCCGGACATTACACGCCGACATCTTTACCCGCTGAGACGGTCGCCGCCAGCACGGCAAGCGGACAGGCACAGCAGTTCGCCCTTGCTGCGGATATCGCCGCCCAGTGGTGGACTTTGTTCCGCTCACCGGAGCTTGATGCCTTAATCAAACAAGGATTAGCCAACAGTCCCTCGTTGGCGGCCGCCCAGGCGGCTCTTCGCAGGGCCGAGGAAAACCTCCGGGCGGCACAGGGCGGTTTGCTGTTCCCGAGCATCGACGCTTCCGCTTACGCGGGACGCCAGCGCACCTCCGCCGCTACACACGGCGGTGTCAGCGATACTTTCAACCTTTACAATGCCTCGGTCGGTGTTTCTTACACCCTGGATATTTTCGGCGGCTCACGGCGGCGCCTGGAAGCCCTCCAGGCCCTGGTCGATTACCAGCGTTACCAGTATGAAGCGGCATACCTCACCCTGACGGCCAACATCGTGACCACGGCCATCCGGGAAGCCGCCATCCGGGGTGAAATTGTTTCGACCCAGGCCATTCTCAAGGCCCAAGAAACACAATTGGCATTGGCTAAGCGGCAGTTTGAACTGGGCGGTGCGGCCAAAATATCGGTTCTGGCACAAGAGACGGAGGCGGCAATTACGAAAGCAACGCTCCCGCCGCTGGAGAAGGAACTGGCCCTGACGCAGCACGCTCTGGCGGTCCTCGTGGGGAAGATGCCCGGTGAAGGAACGGTGGGGGATTTTTCGCTCGATAAGCTGACCCTGCCGGAGAATCTCCCGGTCAGCCTGCCTTCGTCCCTGGCCCGCCAGCGCCCCGACATTCGTGCGGCCGAATCCATGCTCCACCAGGCCTGCGCCGAAGTCGGCGTAGCCACGGCTAATCTGTTTCCGAAGTTTACCATCACCGGCAGCTACGGATCAGAAGCCGTTCACATAAGCGATCTCTTCGAAAGTCCAAACATTGTCTGGAATCTGGGAGCAGGGCTTCTGCAACCCCTCTTCCATGGGGGAGAACTGACGGCAAAACGGCGCGCCGCTATCGCTGGATTTGACGAAGCCGCGGCCCAGTACCGGCAAACGGTCCTCAAGGGGTTTCAGGATGTGGCCGATGTCCTGCGTTCTCTGGAAACCGACGCCCGGACCCTTCAAGCTCAGGCCGAGGCGGAGGCTGCGGCCAGAACCACCCTGACCCTGGCGGAAAAGCAGTTCCGGCTCGGTGCGGTCAACTACCTGTACCTGCTCATTGCCCAGCGCAATTACCATCGCGCCCAATTCAGTCTGGTTGCCGCCCAAGCCAGGCGCTATGCCGATACAGCGGCCCTGTTCCAGGCTCTCGGCGGCGGTTGGTGGAACCGCCAGACGGACAAGGCTGATGCGGCATTAAAAAAAGATTAGTTTTCACCGGTAAAGCGGTAACACTCAGATTCTAAGGAGAACAAGTATGGCCAAACGAATGATCATCATGCTGATCCTGGTCGGTGTGATCTTCGGCGGAATTTTCGGTTACAAGGCTTTTACAGGTTACATGATGCAAAAAGGCATGGCCTCCCAGGGTCCGCCGCCTCAGACCGTATCAACGATTAAGGCCTTTTTTCAGGAATGGCAACCCCGGATGGAGGCCGTCGGATCCCTGAAGGCGCTCCGTGGAGCGGATCTGGCGCCCGAAGAGAGCGGAATTGTCTCCCGGATTCATTTCCAATCCGGGGAAACGGTTAAGTCGGGTGCGGTTCTCCTGGAAATGGATGCCCGCTCCGACCTGGCAAAACTGCAATCTCTGAAAGCGACTCTGGAGCTGGCAAAGAAAAATTATGTCCGGGATCAGGAGCAATTCAAGGAACAGATCGTCAGCCAGGCCACCCTCGACGCGGACCTGGCGGATCTCCAGCGGACGGAGGCCCAGGTCGCAGAACAGCAGGCCCTGGTCGATAAGAAAACCATCCGGGCTCCTTTCGACGGCCGTCTCGGAATCCGTATGGTCGATCTGGGGCAGTACCTCAATCCGGGCATGAAAATCGTCACGCTTCAGACCCTTGATCCCATTTTCGTCGATTTCTTTCTTCCCCAGAAAGAGGTCAGCCGGATCGTCATCGGCCATGAAGTGGAAGTCACTGCAGACGCCTACCCGGAGCAGGTATTCAAAGGCGTCATTACGGCCATCGATCCAAAAGTGGACACCAGCACCCGCAATGTGAGGATCAGGGCGACAATCCGCAATCCCAAACAACAGCTCCTGCCGGGCATGTTTGCCACCACCCGGATTGACACAGGTAAACCGGGGCGCTTTATAACTCTACCCCAGACAGCCGTTGTTTTTAATCCCTATGGAAACGTCGTCTACTTGGCGGTAGAAAAGGGCAAGACTCCCGATGGGAAACCTAATCTGATGGCCAGGCAGCGCTTTATCAAGACCGGCGCAACACGGGGCGACCAGATTGCCGTACTGGAGGGGCTTAAAGAGGGAGATCTTGTGATTACCTCCGGACAGATCAAACTGAGGAACGGCACACCGATTATGATCAACAATAAGATTCAGCCGTCCAATGATGCGACACCAACTCCCATAGACAACTAAACGGGGCTTATCCATGAATTTCACCGACATCTTCATTCGCCGACCCGTCCTGGCCAGTGTTGTGAGTCTGTTGATCCTTGCTCTGGGTATACGTTCTCTGGACCTTTTACCGATCCGGCAGTATCCGCGGACGGAAAACGCCGTGGTGACAGTCAGCACAACCTACACGGGAGCCGATGCCGCCACCGTCGCCGGTTTCATCACCACCCCCCTGGAAAACTCCATCGCCCAGGCCAACGGTATCGATTACATGACGTCTTCCAGTTCCCTGG
>ERZ795054.1497-NODE-1497-length-21970-cov-7.830573_pt1 | contig 21970 bp, 10 predicted proteins | sample MGYA00375138_ERZ795054 | MGnify/ENA primary metagenome ERZ795054 (study PRJEB30183, sample SAMN05720215) | anaerobic digester metagenome | isolation source: active sludge of municipal wastewater-treating anaerobic digesters | place: USA | collected 2014-12-23 ... | reverse complement strand
GCCCCAGGCCAATTTGAGTGCAACAAATGTATAGCTTATTTCTTGACGGACCCTATCCCCGAAAACGCCGCATGAGACGATCCAATATGGGATAAGAAGGTTCAAAGTTCAGGACAGCCCCGACCATATTACATCGGGCGTGGCGCAAGGTTTCCAGATACTGGCGTGTTTCGCCTGTTTCGGCGATTCCGCTGCCGGTCAGCCAGATGACCTGAGGCAGGTTTTCTGCGAGTAACACGGCCTCAGAGACACTGGCGGGAGGCAGTTCAACCAGGAGAACGAGATTGTCAATGGTCTGCCAGTGGGTCAGGGCCGAATGCCACTGAGCGCGGCGCTCGAGGTTCCAAACCCAGCCGGGCAAGGGGATTTGCACCACGGGAAGGGCGTCTGGACCGGTCAATTTCTCAGCCACGCGGGCGGGTGCCAGGAGGGCGCTACTAGATAGCATTCGGCCATCGGCATGTGTGTCAGCCGGGGACTCGGCGGGAGATTCAGTGTCGACGACGCGAGAACTTTCATCATCAGCGGAACTCGAGGAGCGCTGAGTTGTGATGGTCAGGACCTTTAATCCTCGGTGATTGGCGGCATCGACGAGCAAGTCGATCCAGGTCGATCGGCCTTCGCCGTGCCGGGCGGAAATGAAACCGCAAACCAGGCCTCGATTGGGCGAATAACTCAGCCGACCACTGATCATGGTCCAGGCACGAAACGCCCATTCAATCTTTGCTTTCTCATCCATTTTCCGCAAATCGCCCAATGCGGCCAGCACGGGCAGTTGAGTCATCCGCTCCACATCACCGGCTGTTCTTAATCGAGAGTCAAACACCTCAACCAACAGAACCAATCCACCTCCAAAGAGCAGTCCGATCAACAGTCCTCCCACGGCCGCAGCCGCCACTTTCGTCCATCGGCCGAACCAGTCGACATCAATCAGCCGGGCTTCGCCTAATTGCCGGAAGTAGCCTGAATCTGCCGCGCCCAGACGGGCCAGACGCGCTTCCTGCAGTTCCGCCTCGCGTTGGCGGCTTTCGAGCACGGAAAGGGCAATTTGGTACTCCTGGACGCGGGATTTGTACAAGACGTACTTCTGGCTGCTATCGGACAGCCGGCTGAGGTTGGTCTGCAGAAGGAGCACCTCGTTTTTCATCAGGGCGGTTTGGTTGGTCAACGCGACGCGCTGGCCCTCCAGATCCAGGATTTGCCGGTACAAACTACTGGCCATGCTGCCCTGGTCGGTGGGAGGCCGGACTTCACTGGGAGCAGGATTGTTGGTCGCCTCAAACTCGAGGCTTGCCAGCTTTGCTCGTTGCGCTTGCACGGCCGGATGCGCATCGGTGTACTTGGCGAGCAATGCGGTCAATTCCTGACGCGCAACCGTTAAACGCTCGTCTTCCGGGCGCTGCCGATTCATCTCCTGGCGTAAAAAGCGAATTCGCGCATCCAACGTCTCCAGTTCGATCTCCGCGGTTTTCAAACGCACATCGAACTCGCCGCGCTGACCAAGGTAGAGTTCAATCTGCTTGTCCAAATCGACGGATTGATTGGCCTGCAGGAAAAGCCGCAGATTATCTTGCGCCCGATAGAGATCACTTTCGGTCTGGCGCAGAGTGTTCTGAAAGGTCGCCTTGATCAGGCCAATCTCTTGTTCGGAAAACTGTCTGAAAAACTTGTGCACCTCAAACAGGTAAAGATTGGCCGTATCCACGACGCGCTTGGGACTGCCCTTCACTGCAATACGAACTGTCACCACATCCGAGTTCCGCTCCGGCCGCACTTCGATGCCCTTCTCCAATTCCTCGTAACTGACCGGTGGATCAATTCGTTGCTCCTTGGATACACTCACATTTCGCAGGAGTTCAACAGACTTCAGCAGGCCCAAGAGGGTGGCAGAACTGAGTTCCCGAGGCTTCAGAGACTCTCCCGCATTACCCGAAGTAGACAACACAGGCATGCTCTGACGAAGCAATTGAATGCTGACCTGGTATGGGACTGTCCACAGTCCAATAACGATTCCAATCCCGGCAAACAGAATGCCTGGAACCACCATCCAATACCACCGTACAATCAGTCCACCGAGTATCCGAAGGGGATCGAAAGGCAATGAGCCTTCTTGCTCGGGAGCGGATTCCACAATGACCTGAGCATGCGACCGCCCAAGGTCATCCCGACGCTTCTGAGAAGCCGTATTCGAGCTGAAGGAAGCCTTTGATTCCCCGTGTTTCTTTCTTAACTCGCTTATGCTTAATTCGTTATCTTCCTTCATGCAACAGGCAGGTTTTGATGACGTTCCAAATCCCGAATCACGGCCTCGACAGCCGGCAAATTTACCTGAGAGTATTCCTTAAGCCACGCAAATTCCAGTGCCAACTTAGCAATGCGGTTTAATTCTCTGGGGACACCGTGGGAGGCTTGGAAAGCCCGTTCAGCGGCTTCGGGGGTCATGAGGTCTCCGGTTGGATGTCCGGCTATTAGTAGGCGGTGATGAAAGTAGGAGGCTGCTTCGTCCTGATTAAGGCCTGTGAGGTGGAATCGCAGGCTGATACGCTGGTTAATCGCGGGCAATCCCGCGACTAATTCTCGGAGCTCCGGCTGTCCCAATAGGATGATGGTGAGGATGCTTTGGCCTTCGCCGTTGAAGTTGGTCAGGAGCTTAAGTTCATTCAGGCTTGCGGGGGTCATCTCCTGGGCTTCGTCAAAAATGAGAACCAAGTGGCGGTTCTCCGCTCGAATTCGTTCGGCGGCCTGGCGAAGCCGATCGTAAAGAATCAGCTTGCTTTCGCGCGGTTTCAAGGGCTGTCCGTCAAACAGACGCAACACCGATCCCAGCAGTTCTTTGAAGCTGAATCCCGAGTTTTCCTGAGTGACCACATGAAACCGGAGAGGATCCAAGCGTTGAGCGAATACGGCGCGTGTCAGCGTCTTCCCGCAGCCCACTTCGCCAGTCAGCATCCCCATATTCATCGATTGTTCCCCAACCAGAAAACACAACCGGTTGAGCGCCTCGTCATGATGACGACTTTGATAGAAGAACCGGGTGTCCCAGGTTGCCTCGAAGGGTCTTTCCTTCAAGCTCCAGTATGCCAACAAGTCCATTGCCACCCACGAAACTAACACTGGTTTTCAATAATGCACGTGATTTTGTTGGCATCGGATGGCGTGCCGGACTAGAATCGTCACTTGGCACTTGGCATATGCGCCGTACCCTATGAGCACGGATTGTCCTCTTTCCACCGCTCACCAGGAATTACTGATTCATGTCGCCTATCAGAGTATAGAACATGGGCTGCGACACCATCAGCCCCTCACTCTGAACATTCTCGATTTCCCGGAAGTTCTCAGGGAACCCCGGCCGGTCTTTGTCACTTTACGGATTGGCGGGGATCTGCGGGGCTGTATCGGGACACTGGAATACTCTCAGCCACTCATCCTCAATGTTGCTCATTACGCGCATGCCTCGGCCTATTCGGATCCGCGCTTTCCTCCCCTAGCTCCTAATGAACTCGGCCTCGTTGACCTTTCGATCTCGGTTCTCAGTCCTTTGGAGGAATTGAATTTCGATTCGGAAGCGCAACTCATGACTCAACTGCGCCCTGGTATGGATGGCCTTCTGTTGGAAGAAGGATGCCATCGGGCCACGCTGTTGCCTTCAGTCTGGGAAGATATTCCCGCTAAACAAGAGTTTTTGCAGCGGCTGAAAATCAAAGCGGGACTCCCCAGAAAATATTGGTCAACCAATATCCGGATCCAGCGATACACGGCTTACTCGATTCATTCGTCTCACGCAGGATGCTGAAAAGGAGTCTCAGTTCTCAGCTGAATGAAGCCCTCCTGTCCCAGCCTTGAATTCCAAAACGCGACGCCGGGAATCCTCCGGATGGTCTTCCGGGCAACTCCAAAAGCAGGCGCCGCAATGAATGCACTTCTCGCGCTCGAAAATCGGCTTGCCTCCAGGTCCGGGCATGATGGCCTGGCCTGAACAGATCTCCACGCAAAGGCGTGTCTCGCAATTCGCGCACAAGTTCGGATAGAGAAAGGTCACATGATCGGCATAACCAGCCGGAGCTTGCACCTTGCCGCCCAATAGCAGGGCATCCTGGTGCGATACCAGGAGTTTTCCGTCATAGGGGATTTCGGGCCAGCCGCTCTTCTCCATCAGCCGATCATGGAGCGACAACCCCTTTGATTCGCAGTCCTTCCGGATTTGCTCAATCTCCGCCGGATCGACTCGCCCCTGAAAATACTCTTTGAGCGACATCGGTTTCCTGGATTTACCGGCCTTGATGGGCAGATTAATTCGTCCTCCACTCAAGCCGCTTAAACCCATGCCCACCAACCCCCAAATAATGCCCCGATGAAATCCGTCACGCGATCGCTCGGCCTTGCGGGACTCGGTTTCAATCCAACTGTTCCGCCGTTGTTCGACATAAGTGCTTTCGAGGTTTTCCCGGGTAAACGGTCTCTTTTCCCGCCAGAGCTTCAAAACGGCTTGAGCGAGTTGAACGCCTGAAGTCCATGCCTCGTCGACGCCCGATCCGGTCAAGATATTCGTCGTGCCCGATCCCTCGCCAATTCTGGCATAACCATCACCCACCAAGTGTGGCTCCGCTCGACGGCCCGATTCCTGTAGCGACTTTGCGCCCCACGATCTGAGCGAGCCTCCCTTGAAGTAGCGCCACAAATAAGGATGCAGCATCCAATGCTGCAAATAACGATAGGAAGTCCGAACAGGATTCTCCATCCAGGAAGGCACAAAAATCCCCGCCGATGCCTTACCATCGGGATGAACATACATGAAACCAAATATCTCGGGTTCAGGATACCCAAAGGTATGCAGCACCGTCCCGGGAACCAAGCTGCAGTCAGCCGGCAAGTCAATAACGACCTTCATCCCAACCGCCCATTCTTCCCGGGAGTAGTTCTCTGGGACACCTGTTCTTCTGTTGATTTCTTCGCCGACGGATCCGCAAGGCCCATCTCCCACAACCGTTAAACCCGCGTGTACTTCCATCCCCGGCATGAATCCTTCCGCACGGTTGCCCTGTCGGTCGGTCCCTTGATCCATAAGGATGATTCCGCGAACAAAATTGCCTTCAAGGATTGGCCGATGAGCTGGCATGCCGGGCCAGATTTGGATGAGGCCGGTTTCCATGATCTTCGAGGCCGCCCATTGGCAAAACTGTCCTAAAGGAAAAACAAGCCCTCCATGCTTCTGAAGGAATCCTGGAATCCACGGCAACTCGAGAGCCTGATGATTAAGCCCTGCCAAACGGCTTATCATTCGAATCCCTGAATCCATGACCCGCAAAAATCCACTCCGCCGGCTCGCCCCAACCGGATCCAACAAATAAACCAGTTTCTCCTGCTGAACCGGTGCCGCCATTGGCATCTGTCGAATTTCCTCTTCGGATAAGGTTTCCTTTAGGCCTTTGGCGCGAGTGACCACTCCAGATACGCCAAAACTCAAGTCGTCAGCGCGCTCATAGCACATGATTTGGGGCAGCGGGACTCCGTCTCTTCCCTCGTTGTCCAGATTTGCTCGCAAGACCCGGTTCATTTCCGTCAAGAAACCCGCCATGGCTGGACCGAATCCAACGCAAACAACATCCACGTCCATCCTTGGGATTTCTGGGAAATTCTCGTTTTGGCTCATGCTCATGTCCTTTTGATCTCCATTACGACATCGGCAGTCAACCTTAGAATGTACAAAAAAGCACCCTGGGTTTTGGCCCAGGGTGCCTCTGTTAATCAATGACAATTGGATTATGGTCCAACAACGCTCCAGCCGCTTTCAGCCGGAACGGTAGTCCAGAACTTGCCGTCGTTCACGATCGAGCCATTCATATGCCAAACTGCAATGGCAGGATTCAGAGGATCACTGTATTGGAATACAATGTCGGCCTTGCCGTCGCCATCATAATCACCCACAGCGACTGCCTGATAGTTAGGATCAGCAGGTGCTTGCGGTGTTAGAATTTCGCCGGTTGCCAATGTGTATCGGTTCATGAACCACACGGCCATGACAGACGTGCTGCTGTTTTGGAACACGATGTCAGCTTGCTGGTCACCATTAAGGTCACCCACACCAACGACTTTGAAGTTCGGGTCACCTGGAGCTGCAACAATCTGAGGCTGCAACAACGTAGTGCCATTCATCAGCCAGACACCCACCGTGCCGTCAACGTCTTGCAGGATGATATCCGTCTGTCCATCCTGACTTAAGTCGGCGGCTCCGACGGCTTTCCATGTGCCGGGATATGGCAGGAACATTGCGCCGTTGGGCGCGAGTTGTGTGCCATTCATCTGCCACAAGGCCAGAGATCCATCACTGTGCTGCCACAGGAGGTCAAACTGGCTATCACCATTGAAGTCGGCACTGGTGATCAACTTCCATCCGGCGCCTGGATTGGACGGGCTGAACAGCTCACCGCCAATGAAGTTGTAGTCGTCCATAAACCAAACGGCTACTGTGCCATCATTACGCTGCAACAAGGCGTCGGTCTTGCCGTCACCATTGATGTCCGTAGCCACCTGAGGCTCAGTTCCTTCAACTTTAACAAGGATGATCTCAGTATCCTTCTGGCCAAACTTGTCAGTGGCAGTAACGGTGATCTGAGCTGTGCCCTCACTGAAGGATTGGAGCAGCAGCTGTGTCTGGGAAACCAAGAAGACCTTGGCCACAGTCTCGTTGCTGGACTTGACTTCGACCTTCACAGTATTCGGGTCCTCATCGCTAACTTGGAAGTTACGATAAGTGAATGTCTGAGGCTTGGTATCCCAAGGACCGAACTGACCGGTGAGAATCGGCGGGAAGTCACCTTCGCCGACTTTAACCACCAGGATCCGTGTAGTGAATAATCCTTGAGGATCAGTGCACTTAATGTTGATGTCGACCTGGCCGTTCTTCGATTGGGATTTGACGAGCATCAGCATGTCCGATCCGTTGCGAGCGATCGTGAGATCACTGGTCTTGATGATGGATTCATCACTCGACGTCGCAATCACCTGCAGGAGATCAGCAGCTGTTTCATTCCATGCGTCAGACACAGAGAACGTGACTGGCGCTTGAGAGTTCTGACCCATGCTGAGCGGCGATGGGTTGATGGTTGAGATCGACGGCGCATCGTTCACCGCATTAACAGTGATGTTGAACTGGAACGCAACCGACTGTGCAGGTCCGAGAGCCGGATAGTCTTTTTCCATGCCCGGAACGGCAGGCACTCCACCGTCCTTGACGTATGCCTTGATCACAGCCGAACCATTGAAGTTCGGAGCCGGGATAAATGTCAGGCGTAACGACTTGGAGGGTGATCCAGGTCCGCTCATGTTGGGATTCTGAATAATGGTATAGAAGATACCATAGTTCGGGTTATCCAACGGGAACAGCTGCTGGTTGCTGGATTCGAACACGAAGGTCATTTGTTCGAATGGGCTCGCATACGGATTGAAGAACGGAGCCACATTGACTTCGGAATCAACCGGTGTCAGTTGATCGTAGGTCTTGGTCGTGTCCTCATCGAACTTCAATTCTACCGGCTTGTCAGCAGGATGCTGTTCGACCCAGTAAGGCGCTTCGTTGATGCGATTCACCGTTATGGTTTGCTTCTTGGTATCCGAGAGTGGAGTTCCAGGTCCGTTATCCGTTACTGTAATTTCAATTTCAGCCTTGCCAAACGCACTGGCAGCCGGCCAGAACCAAACTTCGCGCTGCGGATTGCTTGGGCTGGATCCGTAGGTCTGAAGAAGTCCGGTAACCGGATCGTTCGGAATGACAAGCGGATTCAGCGATTTCGCTGTGATAATCAGCTTGTTGTAATCCACAGTTTCCGGATCGTCCACCGTGAACAGCAAGCGTTGCATGCCAGGCTTGGCAGCTTGATTTGGATTCGGAATCGGATTATTGATCGTAATATACGGAGGATCGTTGACCTCATTCACCGTGATTGCCAACTCGACAATCCGTTCCATCCGATCCGTTGAACCCGTGGAGCCTGCACCGTCGTCCTTGGCCTTGATCTTCAACACGGCAGTGCCTGAACGACCGAAAGCAGGACGAACGCTTATCTTACGGAACTTGTTGCCAGGATTCTTGCCGCTGTCTCCAGCATCAGGTGTCTCCAGCTTCACGTATGGCGTGGTCGCCGGGATCAACGTAGGATTGCTGCTCTCAAGAATCCGGATATAGGCTCCAGTGGGCTCGGAACCGGACCCATCCCAATTGATGAAGTTCAACGTGGCTGTCTCTTCGTCCCAAATTTCAAACACATCGGACTTCGCATCGTCATCTTCATTAAACGTCCATGCCACTTGTAGGTCTTTGAACACCGGTTTGGTATTCCAATCCATCACTTGAACATTGAACGTCTTCACTGTTTCAAGACCATGATTGTTGTTTTTCACGATCAACTGCAATTGAGCAGAACCAGTCTTGAATTCGTTCGGCCTGAGTGTGATCTGCCACTTATGCCGATTGGGATTTGTATCCTTATCGTACGGCAGCGGCTCGACTTTCAGATGATCCTTATCAGCGGCAAACAACTTATTGTCGTCGTCAGCCTGATCGGTCGTCTGAGATACTATCTTGATATAAGTGCCGTCTCCCACGAACACATCCGGCAAAGTACCGTTGTCCGGATCTGTCGCGGTAAATACGATCTTCCGGCCATCTTCTTTGCCAGGATACTCCAGCATTTCGTTGGTGTAATCGCGAACCATCGGACTGACGTCAACCTGATCGGGAATATCGCTGACCACTGGGTAGTCATTAACGGAATTCACCGTGACGCTGATCTGATGTTCGGCGGACTTTAGTCCTTGAGGATCCTGAACCTGAATCGTCACAACAGCTGTGCCAAACTTATTGGCAACCGGTTGAATGATCAGGGTCTTATTCGTGTCCACTCCAGTGTAATACACATTGGACTGCGGAAGCATCGCAGTGTCTCCACTGACCTTGGGACCAATCATTGTCAGATTGTTTGGAGTCTCACGATCCCACGCGACAAAGTTAACGAAGGAAATGGTGTCCTCGTTCATTACCACGGAGGATGGATTGATATCCTTGATCACCGGAGCTTCATTACGGCCCTTCAGGATGCCGTTCACAGTGATGGTCTGAGTATTTGCAGGTGTCGGATAACCTTCATCAGCAATTTGAACCTGGAAGGTAAACGGCAGTTCTTCGTTTGGCGCCAAAGGTCGTCCCGTAGGCAAACCTTCCTTGGCTGTCACCAGCAAAGTGCGATTACCACCGCTGACACCAACCTGCACAGTGATCATGTCGGCCGGAAACACCGGCACCGGGGTTGGCGACGCTGGCGGAACAGGCTGCACAAGGTTAATAATCGTCGATGTGATTTTTTCGGGTTTGGTCTCGTTACCATCAGCCACGGTAAACGGCTGGACCGAGTTACGACCTTCCTCGACCGTGACGGTAGTGAATGGGCTGCTCGGGTTCAAACCTGTGACCACGACGGGATCGTTCACACCTTGAATGATCAGATTGAAGTCGGTCTTGGTTGTCGCAGAGGCATCCTTCACAACCGCCTTGAATAGATAGGAACCCCAAGCTTTCTTCGGCACTTTGATCTTCACCAAGCGCGAATACGAGTCAGCCGGATTCGGTTCGATGGTGAAATTATCAGGCCACTTGACCTCTCGGGTGATCCAATCAGGATTGGTAGCCGGATCTCTGGGTTCGAACGACAACTGCAGATCGCCCCCGGCATTATCAACATCTTGCATATACACGAAGAATTGCACGGTCTGATCGGCGCCGGATTCCGGAACAATCTGATCAGGAATGGCGGTAATCGACGGAGCATCGTTCTTTGATGTAATGTTCACCGTGAAGGTGTTTTGGGCATTGTGCGCCGGATCCAGATTATCTGATGCGCGCAAGGTGATAATCGTTGAACCAAAGGCGTTAGCCAACGGCAAGAATGATCCTGTGAGTTCAGCGCGATTGTCAAACGGAGGCAGCGGAGCAACATTCACGGTATTAATCTTGCTGGGATCGCTGCTCGAGTAATTCAGAATAATGCTCGGCATGCTACCAGGAGCCTTGTCGGGATCATTAATACGGAATTTCACCGTCCCTGCTGTCGTGGTATCTTCGTCTAACGTTTTTGTCGGACCAGTCGCCACCCAATTATCGCCATCTTTGAACTCGATCTTCAGATTATCGGCCACTGGATTAATCTGGTACTGAATGATGGCATCCTGGGATTTGACAGTCGGATTCTTGGCATTAATGGCTTTGAAGTTTACATTGCCATTACCAAACATCACGCTGTTCGCGTCTTGGTTAGGCCTCCATGTCAGAATTGCGGACATGAGTCCATCCGGCGTGATCGATACGATCGTCAAGCCCGCGCCAACTCGCAGCGTCTTGTTGTCCGATGCACTATACAAACGATCACTGATCAGATTATCGTTGTCCGAGTACATTTCGACTTGCACATCGTTCGGATTCTCAGGCAGCGACTCATGATCTTCGATGATAACGGGGATGGTAATGTCAGCATCCTCGTTGCTGATAATCGGTGAAGCGGATGGGAAACTTTTCCACACTGGCGCATCGATCACCGATTCAACCTTAACTACAAACTGCGGTCCAGGAATAACGATCGGCTGCTGATCGGGATCTGTTGCGGCGCCCACCGGCAAATCCTGCACGGTCATAGTGATAATAATGTCATTACCCCAACGGTAATCGCGCGGGGTCACGGTAACCGTGAAAGTAGGACCCTCGCCAACAATGTTAATGTAGGCGTTATCCACTGGAATAACGTCCTTGTTCGAGGAGTTGCCAACTACGAGCAGCTTGTTAGCAGGTGTTTCCTTTGAATTATCGGAAACATTGGCCGTAAACGTGAAGGAATTGGGAGTGGGATGACCCGTACCAGGTTCCTTAATCGTCACGGGAATCGTCGTATTTTTTCCACTATAGGTAACGCCGAGGTAGGTGTAAGTAATCGCTGGCGCGTCGTTAACCGCTCGCACCTCGATCACGAACGTCTTGGTATCTACGCCGCCTTGGCCATCTTCCGCTGTCACTTTGAACGTCGCTTTGCCGGACTCATCAGTGTTAGGCTTATATTGGATCTCACGATCCATTCCTTGTTTGTCGCCGGCTGTGCTGAACCTAATGTATTCAAGCAGATTGCCATTTTCACCATCGAGCGGATTGCCGTCAGACTTCTTGACTTGCTCCACCTTGGTTCTCACGGAAGCCATGGTTGGCGCATCGACGTCTTCAACATGGACGCCGACTACGCTCTGGCCCGAATCCTCGTCCACTTTCTGGTTGCCGATGGGGGAGAGGACCGGGGCCGTGTTGGCATCGGTCGAGGTGACCAGGGTCAGCTTGATATTATTGATCTGACCAAGATCGCCCACAGAATCGTCGATGATGTAAACCTTCCAATCACCGTTTGCATCCGGCATGCCTCGGAAAACGTCCAGGAAGGACTTTTGGTATGGGCCTGCTGGCGCTCCAGGGAAGGTATCTACATCCCCTGTCGGATAAAACTTAGAGGGTTTGTAGTTGTAGCCCGGCGATCCCGCGGTGCCTGGGATCTGGTCGGGCAGCATCGAACTTGAATAGTTGTCGTTGAATACCAGGGTTTGGTTGTTCAAGCCAGGGTTGCCGCCGCCAACGTCACCCATGACGTAGCTAGCCTTACCGTCCCAACTAACGAGAAGAATGCTCAAGTCGGGAAGGTAAGTGTGGGAGATGCCCTGTAGTTCAACTGTGACATCAACGACACGTCCTGAAACGCCGCTGAAATTAAACACAACTGGGTATGGATTCGATTGATTATTATCGCGCAAGGCGACATAACCAGAATCCTTTGAGGTTGTGAACAGACCTGCATTAGCGGACGGGGTCATAGAGACGCCGAACGCCAACAGGATTACAGCAACCAAGGATCTGGTTGCTCCTGGGCATGCGCTTAGGAGATTCCAAGCGTGCTTAAGCATTATTTTTTTACTATTCATGGTTTTTTCCGTGTGATGATTAAACTTTTCGCTGCCTCCACTCAAGTTGGGCTCATCGGCTGCAAATCCCCTTCCCGACAGGGAACACCCGCCCGCCCAATCGGTTATCGAATCCCTCTTTCGATACAGTGTGTTTCTACTTTGTTTCATAGGTTTTTGTTGTACTGCAACTTAGGCCCAACCGCCTCCGAATAACACCAAAATGAGGGATTTCCCCTCTCTCTCACTCGTTCATTATCTGAACTCGCGCAACCCTCTAAAACCCCTGTCATTATTGGTGTTTTCAGCGTTTTTTATGTTTTTATTCCATCAGACCTTTTCCCAAATGAGCCGCGTAATACATGGCAGATTTAAGGATTTCGCCCAAAGTTGCAAGAAAAAAATGTGCCAGCTTGGAACTTTTCACCTCATGCGGTGTTTTCGCCGCACCCGTTACACAAGTTATTTTCAATAAAAGATATGGAAAAAGCCCCTCCAACAAACATCGTTCATCCCTGTGATTAGGATGGCGGTGTTCATAAATAATTCATCAATAACTGATTACAATTGTTATGTATTCAGGATGTCGCTCCAGGATCCAAACCACCTCATAACCAGCTCCGACCCCCTCCGAATAACGGGATTAGGAGCTCCATACCTCCAGCGTAAACAGGATAGAAAACTGATATAAATCTTTAAAGCCCATTCTGAACTGTAAGAAATCGAGATTCAAATCCTCATCAGGGGATAAAAATCTTGCCCTTGAACGCGATTATCCTGCCGCAAGCACGGCTCGAACGTCGATCGCTTCCATGCCTGCAGCCCGAATGGCGCGCAAACCCAGTTCGGTGTCCTCGAATCCCAGGCAGCGCTCCGGCGGCACATCGAGCCGTCGCGCGGCCTCCAGGAATATATCGGGCGCGGGTTTTTGACGAACAACGTCGTCGCTCGTGACCACAGCCCGAAAGAAAGGACGCAGTCCCAGATGTTCGAGAACGCGATGGATGACTCGTCGCGTTCCACCCGAGGCGATGGCGGATGGTTTTTTGCCCTGCATGGCGCGAACGATATCCAAGACGGGTGGGATGGGTTGCACTTGGTTTAGGAGGGCAAGGTAAGCCGCCTCCTTCTCCAAGGCGACGGCGATAGGGTCCAAGGGAACTTGTTGTTCGCGGCTGATATTCGTGAGGATTTCGCGGGATGGGATGCCGCCCATGGCATAGAATTGTTCTTCGCTGAGGTGGAACTGATGCCGCCGCATAATGCCCTGCCAAGCCTGCCAATGCAGAGGCATGGTATTCACCAGGGTGCCATCGAAATCGAAGATCAACCCTGCAAATTGATCGTTTTCCCAAAGGGCAGGATTAGAAAGCAGGGCGTTCTTCATGGAGTCCCAGCGCAACGGGCTGGATCAGAGCTGCACGCCGGCAAGCCGTTGTTTAAGGTCGTCGGCCATGAGGGGTTCAATAATGGGATCCAGGTCACCGTCGATCACAGCCGGCAGGTTATAAAGGGTCAACTCGATCCGGTGGTCTGTCACGCGATTCTGAGGAAAGTTATAAGTGCGGATGCGTTCATTGCGTTCGCCTGTGCCGACTTGCGCTTTGCGCTGGGCGGCGTACTTGGCATTTTCCTCGGCGACGCGGGCCTCGAGCAAGCGCGACCGCAAGACGGTGAGAGCGCGGGCCTTGTTCTTCATTTGGGAACGCTGATCGGCGCATCGCACGATCATGCCGGTGGGTTTGTGGACGATTTGAACCGCCGAATCGGTGGTATTGACGCCTTGTCCGCCTGGACCTGAGGCGCGGCACACGCTGATCTCGAGGTCGTCGGGCTTGAGTTCAATGTCGACTTCCTGGGCTTCGGGGAGAACAGCAACGGTGGTGGTGCTGGTATGGATGCGTCCCTGGGCCTCGGTGGCAGGCACCCGTTGAACCCGGTGCACTCCGCTTTCGTATTTCAATCGTTTGTAGACGTCGGTTCCCGAGACGGTGAAAATGACTTCCTTGAATCCCCCCAGATCGGAGGGGCTGGAGTCCAGAACCTCGATTTTCCAGTGTTGGGCATCGGCGTACCTTGTATACATGCGATACAAATCGGCGGCGAACAAGGCCGATTCCATCCCTCCCGCCCCAGCCCGGATTTCAATAATGGTATTCCGGGAATCGGCGGGATCCGGGGGGATGATGCCACGCTGGACTTCGAGGGCGAGGGTACCTTCCCGTTTTTCGAGGTGTGCGATCTCTTCTTTCGCGAGCTGGGCCATTTCGGAATCGGCCGGTTCGCTTTGGAGCAGGGCTCGGTTGGCCGCCAAATCCTCCTGCACCTTGTTGAACTGGTGTCCGATCGCCACCAAGTCTTTTAGACGCGAGTATTCCCTGGCCAGTTCCTGCGCGCGCTGCGGATTGTTAAAGACACTGGCCTCGCTCAAGGCATGTTCAACCTCCGCCAGTCGGCTGTTGAACTTTTGAATAAATGGGCGGTAATCCACAAGATCGCCACTGGCCATCACGCCAGGCGTCCCGGTTCATGGAAAATCCTGGCGGGTGGGGCCTTTTACTTCTTCTTGCGCTTGGCGGCGGCGGCCTGGGCGGCCTGAGTCTTGGCCATGCGCTGCTGGAACTTGTCGACGCGGCCGGCGGTATCCACAAATTTCTGGGTGCCCGTATAGAACGGGTGGCACACGTTGCAGATCCCGATCAGGATCGACGGTTTGGTTGACCGGGTCTTGATCACGTTGCCGCAGGCGCACCGAATCTCCGCATCCACATACTTGGGATGAATGTTTGCTTTCATAAAAAGGCGGGTAAACGTAGCAAGCCTGCGCCTGATGACAAGCCCGAATTTTTTCTTTTTCACACTCCACAACACATCTGGAACGAATCGGAGCGCTGGAGTGGCAAACCGCGCAGACATCGCTGTTCGGCTTTAATTCACGGGCTTGGCCAGGAGTCGGCCTGCAAAACACTTGCAAAGTATTTGAACCTGACAACAATGAGGACGCTCCTTGGGATTCATCGATGACGAGGGGGGACGGGATCAGACAACAAAGGTTGGCTGAGGGCCTGGAAGGAACCCTCCCGAAAGCTCGATAGGAGAACCTGGGAGTCATCCAGTAACAACGAAACGGTATGCAGTGCTATCCAACCCGAGAGGAATTCGTGGCCCTGGCCACTCAAGGCAACTTGATCCCAGTGACTTACCGGCTCCTGGCGGATTTTGAAACGCCGCTCTCGGCTTACCAGAAGCTTCGAGGCCAGGGCGATTCCTTTCTGTTCGAGTCGGTCGAAGGTGGAGAACATCTGGGCAGGTATTCCTTTGTGGGATGCAAACCGCGCGAGGTCATCCGCCAAATGGGTGATCGCGTGGAACATCGGGTTGACCACCGGATTCAAGCGGTTTACAGCGTCGGACGGAATTCTACCCCGGGATCAGGCGCTCAGGTCATCGATGGCTTGGCAGTGGTCGAACAGGTCATGTCCCGATTCCGGCCGGTGGTGCTGCCAGGCTTGCCACGATTCACGGGCGGCGCCATTGGCTATATCGGATACGAATTCATCCATGATGTGGAACCCGTGGTGCCGCGGCCGCCTGCCAATGACCTGCAGACTCCCACGCTTTATTTTCTGATTGCGGATCATTTGTTGGTGTTTGACCGGGTGGCGCAAACCCTGACCTTGCTGGTCAACGCCCATATCGAGGAACAGGCGGATCCCGGTGAGGCTTACGATGCCGCCGTGGCCGAAATCGAGCGGCTGGCCGGGTTGCTTCGTCAACCCATCCAATACGATCAGGTCACCGTGCCGCGCGAGGTTCCGCAAGTCTCCTTCGTTTCCAATCAGCCCAAAGAAAAATTCCTGCGCAATGTCACCCAGGCCCAGGAATACATCACCGCCGGCGATATTATCCAGGTGGTGGGTTCACAGCGGTTTTCCACCCGTGTTCAGGCTTCGCCCTTGGCGGTCTACCGGGCGGCCCGCACCGTCAATCCCTCGCCCTATATGTTCTTGCTGGAACTGGAGGATTTCGCCCTGGCGGGGGCGTCTCCAGAAATCCATGTGCGCTGCGAAGATCGCCGGGTTGAGATTCGGCCGATTGCCGGCACCCGCCCGCGGGGCCGCTCGCCGGAGGAAGATCAATCCTTGGCCCAAGCGCTGCTGGCGGATCCCAAGGAGCGCGCGGAACACGTCATGCTGGTGGACTTGGCGCGAAACGATCTCGGACGCGTGTGTGATTTCGGCTCGGTCCAGGTCAAAGATCTGATGGTGATCGAGCAGTACAGTCACGTAATGCACATCGTTTCCCAAGTCCAAGGTCGATTATCTTCCGGGAAGACCCTTTACGACCTGATGCGCGCGACGTTTCCAGCCGGGACTCTGACCGGCGCCCCGAAGATCCGGGCCATGCAGATCATCGCCGAACTCGAGCAAACGCAGCGCGGCCCTTATGGGGGATGCGTCGGTTATTTTTCCTTCAACGGCAATCTCGATTGTTGCATCACCATTCGCACGGCGGTTCTGAAGGGCGGACAAGCTTATGTTCAGGCCGGAGGCGGTTGGGTGACGGATTCCGTGCCGGAAAACGAATACCAGGAAACCGTGAACAAAGCCAAAGCCATGTTCAAAGCTGTGGCTCTGGCGGAAAGCTGCCTCACCCCGGCACCCCCTCAACGTTTTTAACGCGGCTTTTCGCTGGCCCCACCTCGCCGAATCAAAGTATGCTGGCCGGGCGAGCGGGCTGTCACCGTCTCCATGGTCTTATGAAAACCGCTGTCCGATGCTTGCCCATAGCCGCTTTGAAAAGATCCTTGCGCCCGATGCTATCCCATGAAATGGAAACCTGGGGCGGCGCGCGACAGCCAGGCGCGCCTTGGACTACGCCGGGGCTGTTGAGCGGCACGGCGTCCATCCTTCAGGATGTTCTTAACCTGCAGTGTCGACGATTCCTCCTAGTGTCTCTCCTGGGGTTGTTTTTGTCCGGAGGAACGACCGTCTTCGCCGCGGCAGCCGCCGGCTCCGTGCTTTGGCGCCAGAATGCGGGGACCGGCGTATGGGGGAGTCCGGCCGAGGCCCCGGACGGCACCATTGTTGTCGGCTCACAGAACGGCCGGCTTTATGCGTTCGATGGCTCAGGCGCTTCCTTATGGCTGGTCCGGTTGGGGGACGATATCTACGGTTCCCCAGCGATCAGTCCTGACGGCACGATCTACGTGGGAGTCGACAAGGATTTGGTGGCCGTCCGGCCCGGCGGGACCGTGCGCTGGCGTGTCGCAGCCCAAGGAGGCGTCCGCTCCCGCCCGGCCTTGGATGCCGATGGCTCGGTCCTTTTTACCTCCCTGGATAATTCCCTGTATTCCATTCAGCCCAATGGACGGTTGCGATGGCGCTTTGAAACCTTCGATGATTCATTGAGCTCACCCGCAGTGGGGGCGGATGGCACGATCTACTTTGGATCTCGAGATAACCGGCTCTACGCGGTCAATCGCGAGGGGCGCTCCCGATGGGCTTTCTTCACCGACGGCAATGTCGATTCCTCGCCGGCGATCGGCTCCGACGGTTTGATCCTGGCGGGCAGCGCCGATAAAAAACTCGTTGCGATGAATCCCAACGGAACCCGGCGATGGGAGTTCTCCACACCGCATGCTGTCTTGAGTTCACCGGCCGTGGCTCCCAACGGCGACATATACTTCGGAACGACGGGCGGCGAATTCTACGCCTTGTCTTCGGACGGCGAGTTATTGTGGGACATCATCACCACCAACCGGGCGGCTTTCTCATCGCCAGCCGTTACCGCGGATGGAACGGTCTATACCACCGATCAAGACGGGATTGTCTATGCCTTTTCTTCCACGGGTGGGCGTCCCTGGACTTACCACGACACCAACTCCATGAAGGGCGGCGCCCTGACCCTGTTGCGCAATGGCAACCTGGTGGTCGGAACCGACAACGGCAGCCTGATGGCCCTCAAAGGCAACTCGGGACCCGCGCAGTCCTCCTGGCCGATGTTTGGGCGCGATCCGGCCCACACCGCTTCCGGCACCGTCCTGCGCCTCATGAGCGCCACCTACTCGCCCGGCCTGATCCAACTCGTTTCCCTGACCACCGCCCCGCCTTCCACCGTGACCGGCTACCTCGTCGAAGACCAGCCGCCCGACGGATGGACCGTCGGCCTGATTTCGCACGGCGGACAATACGATGCCCGCACCAAACGGGTGAAATTCGGACCCTTTGCGGACAGCCAGCCCCGGCAGTTGCAATACGAACTAACCCCTCCCTTGCGCGAATCCGGCACCCGGTTCTTTGGGGGAAATGCCAGCGTGGGCGGCTGGACAAGCCCTCCGTTGGGACGGTATTCCCAAAACCTGCTGCCGCTTCATCCCGCCGACGTATCGCCTACCGACGGCACGATTTCGCTCCGCGAAGCCACCAGCTATGTGATGGCATGGCAACAGGGCGCCACCTGGCCTGCGGATCCCCAGATCATTCCCGGGAGTTATGCCGATAGAGCCGTCGCTTTGTGGCGTCAGGGTGAAGACTACCAATACGATCCCCGCATGCCGACCGCTCCCGGTTGGTGGTTAAGTTCCACCCATGGAGTCCAACCGATGCGTCTTGAACCGGCCGAGGAAGACCCGTCCCCCTCGCTGTCCACCTTGGGCAACGCGGAAGCCCAAATGGCCAATCGCTATCAATCCGGTGTTGCCATCGATGTCGCCCTTGAAGTCCGGCCGCAGCCAGGCATCTCGGTTTACGCCCTGGAAGACCACCCTCCCGAAGGATGGATTGTGAGCCGGATCTCGGCAAACGGCGTCTGGGATCCCTGGCATAAAAAAGTCAAATGGGGCCCTTTCAATGACGGATTGAACCGCCGGTTAACCTATCAGGCCATGCCTCCGGCCACGGCCACGAACAACGCTCACTTCTCGGGAACCGTCGCCTTTAACGGCACTAACACCCTGATCATCGGCCAGCGCGACCTCCAACCCGGTGTCCCCACAGATCCCTGGGTTATTCGGCAATTCTCCTCGGAATTTGCCCCGTTGTGGCGGCAGACGGTAACCCTGCAGGCAACCCCGCCGTCTTCGATCAGCTACTACGTCATCGAAGACCAACCGCCCATTGGCTGGACCGTCATTGTCACCACGCCGGGAGCAATCTATGATTCCGTGCATCACGTGGTCCGGTTCGGACCTTTTCAGGGTGACTCTCCACAATCCCTGACCTACGACATTATCCCGCCCGCCCAAGCCGGCGGCGTGGCGTCATTTGCCGGCCGTTACCTGGTTGACGATCTGGAGAACCGCATCGGCGGAACCGATCAAACCACCGAAACCCCCTTGCATCCCGCCGATTTCAGCCCTGTCAACAGTGTTCTCTCCTTGAACGAAATGACGGCCTACGCCGCCGCGTGGAAATCGGGTTCCAATTGGGGACAGCCTTCCATCCCCGTGGAGGCCTCCTCCGTGGCAACTGTGGTCGGCCTCTGGAAGCAGGCTGAAGGCTATCATTACTCCACCAACGCCCCGGCGGAAACCTATCCCTGGGCGCCCGATCTCTCGCGGATGCAACCCGGCCTCGCGAGTTTGAACACGAACTTTCCGCCCGCCACGGATAGCAGCGCCGTCGCCCTCATGCCTACGAATTACTTGGCGGGTCAAAGCGTCTCCGTCCAACTCAAGATCACCGCCGCCAGCAACGTGTTGGTCTATGCGGTGGAAGACCTGCCGCCTTTAGGCTGGCCTGTCGATGCCATCGATCAGGGCGGGTGGCAGGACCCCGTCACCGGCAAGATCAAATGGGGGCCGTTCTTCGACCAGGCCAATCGTTTGCTCAGCTATCGAGTCACTCCGCCCACAAACATCGTCAGCCCGGGTCTTTTCGTGGGAGTCGCCGCCTTCGACCGCCGGGGAACGGTGATTTCCGGCGCGCGACAGTTGAATCTCGTCATTCCCGCACAGTTGGAGGTCCTCCAATACAGCGTCGATAGCGGCCTGGACCTTCAATTAACGGGGGGTGAAGGAGAGATCTACGAAATCCAGAAATCAACCGGCCTGTCGAATTGGAGCGTCTGGCTTGTGATCACCAACAGCCCGAATCCGTCCCTCGTTCAAGACCCCGGAGCCACCAACGCGTCCCATGGGTTTTACCGGGCCTTGTCGCGATAGAAATGGTGCGCGAGAGGGGACTTGAACCCCTACCCCTTTCGGGACCAGATCCTAAGTCTGGCGCGTCTGCCATTCCGCCACTCGCGCAATCACCCATTACGAAAAATTTACAGATGCATCCTGGGGTTCGAATTGACTATGTGCAATGATGTAAATGTGGCAGCACTCGGAACCACCATTAAAAACCCGTCAATTCCAGGAGGAATCCAAACATCGCCCCGCACCATACCAAAAGGTCAGCGACAGGCGCAAGAGGCCAATCCACGCGAATAATGGCCGGCCAAATACGAAGGTCCTGCAATGTTGGGAACATCATTGGAGTGTCTGAGATCCTGCGGCAACCGGCCCTACGGGATAAATCCCGCGCTCCAGCCTGTCGAGTGACTCTCGGTTCGGAGCCGGGAACGATCGGCGCGCGGAATTCATTCCGCAGATCGGTTCATGGGCAGAACTGATCCGTCAGGGAACCGCCGGGGTGATCAGACGGTAGTAACGGGAACCGGCAGCGCCAGCCTCGGGATCCAAGACGGAGAACTCGACAGTGGCGGGCTGGGCTTGAATATCGGTCAACTTGATCCAGGGCCCGCCGGCCACTGTGTTTCGATAGAGAAGGGTATAGGTCTTGCCAGCGATGGCCTGGAACTTGAGGGTGGCTGAACCTCCGGTTCCCACGGAGATGAAGTCGATGCGGAGGTAGCTGCCGGCATCGCGCGGGTGGGTGCCACAGAGATACTCCTGAAGGTTATTCAGGCTATCGGCATCAGGATCTCCGCTGGCGCCTTCGGTTCCGGCGGGATCATCAGGGTTCAATCCATGGGCGAGTTCCCAGTCGTCAGGCAAGCCGTCGGAATCGGCGTCGCCGTTGCCGGGATCGGGATTCGGGGCGCCGGCTGTGGGCGTTGCGGTCTGCCAGCTCTGTGGATCGTTGCCGAAGCGGTTGCGTCCGATCCGCTGCAATGAATGGCCCGTCGCATTCGCGTTGGTCGGCCAGGGAGCAGTGTTTTGGTATTCGACCTCGTCAACCAGAACGTAGGGAACGTATCCAGGATTCGATGAGCCGGGCGGTTCCGGGGGATTCGGCCGAAGGAGGCCCACGCTCTCGCCGTTGTTTTCCAATTGACCGGAGTAGGGGCCAAGGATCAGGACACTCGAAGCGACCGCGAACCGGCTTCGGAACGCGGCGAGGTCATCGGGACGGGCTGCGGGATCAAATCCGACGACCAGCAGATAGCCGTCCGGTGGCAACGTAAGACTCGGAGGGAAATCGAAATCCACACCGCCTCTCAGGCGCCATGTATTGGTGGCGTGCTCGGGATCGGCAAGAAGCACTTGGGTGGATGCGACATTGCGCAGTTCGATGAATTCATCCCGGGTATTGTTGTTGTTTTGGTAAACGGGCGCGGGATGAAACATGATTTCGTTGAGGACAACCGGGCCAATCCGCGGACCGCCGTTGACGGAGCCCAGGGTGTTCACGGTTTGAGCCACGAACTGTTCGCGGCCAGCGCTGGTCACCTGCCGTCCAAACGAGATCCCATTGAGCGCCGGACCAAAGGAAAAACCGTGGACATAACCGGTGAGATTGGTTTGGGCGTCGGCGGAGAAAAGATACACGTCCTCGCCCAGATCGCTCAGCAGAAAGCTGTCGTGTCCGCTGGTCAACTCGGCTTCGTCCACCGTGAAATAACCGCCCGGCGGAATAAGGGTGTCCGGTGGGATCCGGTACTTGAGGGGGGTATCGAACTCATCGGTCAGGAGCCATCCCCCGATGTCAGCGGGGGTGGAGCCCGCGTTGTAGAGTTCGATCGTATCGACCAGGGGCGGACC
>ERZ795054.1495-NODE-1495-length-22003-cov-6.414024_pt1 | contig 22003 bp, 15 predicted proteins | sample MGYA00375138_ERZ795054 | MGnify/ENA primary metagenome ERZ795054 (study PRJEB30183, sample SAMN05720215) | anaerobic digester metagenome | isolation source: active sludge of municipal wastewater-treating anaerobic digesters | place: USA | collected 2014-12-23 ... | reverse complement strand
GGCCCGAAACGGGGGCAGGCACCGGAAACGGAGCCCCCTCGCGCCCGGCAAGGCATCGGGCGCGCCCAGGATCATGAGCACGCCGAAGGACCGCCCCAGGACCGGACTCCGGATCGACCGCGCCCGACGCGTCGACTCCGGCGTTCCCCGGAGCCGGAGCTCCTCGCGCCGCACCGATCCCGGCCACGAACATTCCCTCCGAACCGGAGCAGGCGGCGCCTGATGGACCGCGCGCGGCGACTCCGACGCCGTGCCGGCCTCTCCCGTTCGACCCAATCCCACCCAAATCGGTCCCGATTCCCGCAGCCGACGACGGAACCCCGGAGGGCAGGCCGTGCCGTCGCGCTGCGTCCTTTCGAAACGTCCCGCTTCCGCTCGCGGGGGGCCAGGAGCTTCCCCGAGCCTTCTATGGAGCCCAAATGCCAGACACCGTGACCCAAGCCTTTCAATCACTGGCGGCGCGGTCCGAGGAGGCGCTCGCCCTGCGCGGCGACGCCGGGAAGATCGTCGTGCAGATCGGTTCCGCCACCTGCGAGCACGCCGCCGGCTCGCGCGAGGTGGCGGACGAGTTCGTCAAGCACCTCGCTTCCTCGGGGCGCGAGGACGTCGTCCTCCACCGGACCGGCTGCACCGGCCGCTGCAGCAAGGAGCCGATCGTCGGCGTTTCGGTCCCCGGGAAGCCCCCCGTCAAGTACGAGCGCGTCGACCGCGAGCTCGTCCACAAGATCTTCACGAGCCACATCCAGAAGGGCGCCGCCCTCCCCGAGCACGCGCTCGACGGGTCGCTCGAGAAGCCGTACGAGTACGAGCTCGTCTTCTGCGAGGGGCGCCGCTGCAAGCAGCGGACGGACCTGAAGGCCTCCTTCGAGGCGAAGCTCGCCGCCGCCGGCATCGGGTCCGACCGCGTCAAGGTCAACTCGCACGCCTGCCTCGGCGTCTGCTCCGAGGAGACCGAGGGGAAGTCGACGCACGTCCTCGTCCGCCCCTCGAAGACGATCTACAGGCTCGAGAACGACGCCGACCTCGAAGCCCTCCTCGACGGCCCGGTCCGCAAGGGGACGATCGACGAGCGGATGAAGGTCCCCTTCAAGCCGATCGCCCAGGACTTCTTCGACCTCTACGCCGACGTGAGGTTCTTCAACGCGCAGAGCCGGATCGCGATGCGCAACGCCGGGATCCTCGACCCCGAGAGCCTCGAGGAGTACGTCCGCTTCGGCGGCTTCCAGGCGCTCGCGAAATGCCTCGAGAAGGGCGATCCGGACTGGATCGTCGACGAGGTCCTGAAGGCGAAGCTGCGCGGCCGAGGGGGGGGAGGCTTCCTCACCGGCAAGAAGTGGCAGTTCGCCCGCGCGAACGAGGAGAAGACCCGCTACATCATCTGCAACGGCGACGAGGGCGACCCCGGGGCCTTCATGGACCGCGGGATGCTCGAGAGCGACCCGTTCAACGTCGTCGAGGGGATGATCATCGGCGCCTACGCGATCGGCGCCTGCAAGGGCTTCTACTACATCCGGGCCGAGTACCCGCTCGCCATCAAGCGGATCGAGAACGCCCTGCAGAAGTGCCGCGAGGCGGGGATCCTCGGCGAGAACGTCATGGGGAGCGGCTGGAGCTTCGACATGGAGATCCGGCTCGGCGCGGGCGCCTTCGTCTGCGGCGAGGAGACGGCCCTCATCCGCTCGATCGAGGGCGAGCGCGGCCAGCCGCGCGTCCGCCCCCCGTTCCCGACGACGGCCGGCCTCTGGGGCAAGCCGACCTGCATCAACAACGTCGAGACGTTCGCGAACGTCACCGCCATCATCAACTTCGGCGGCGACTGGTTCGCGCAGGTCGGGACCGAGGCCTCCGGCGGGACGAAGGTCTTCGCCCTCGCCGGCAAGGTCAAGCACACGGGCCTCGTCGAGGTCCCGCTCGGCACGCCGCTCAAGGACGTCGTCTTCGACATCGGCGGCGGAGTCCTGGACGACCGCGAGCTGAAGGCGATCCAGACGGGCGGCCCCGCGGGCGGCTTCATCCCGGCGAACCGCGCCGACATGCCCGTCGACTTCGACCCGCTCGCGAAGGCCGGCTCGATCATGGGATCGGGCGGAATGATCGTGCTGTCCGAAGAGGACTGCATGGTCGACATCGCGAAGTTCTACCTGACGTTCACCCAGGAGGAGAGCTGCGGGAAGTGCACCCCCTGTCGCGAGGGGACGACCCGGATGCTCGAGATCCTCGAGAAGATCACCGCCGGCAACGGCGAGCTCTCCGACCTCGACCGGCTCGAGCGGCTCGGGAAGCTCTGCCAGCGGACGAGCCTCTGCGGCCTCGGCCGCGCCGCGCCGAACCCGGTCCTCTCCTCGCTGAAGCACTTCCGCGACGAGTACCGCGAGCACATCGTCGACAAGAAGTGCCGCGCCAAGAAGTGCACCGCCCTCATCCAGTACGTCATCGACGACGAGAAGTGCATCGGCTGCACCGCCTGCGCCCGCAACTGCCCGACGCAGTGCATCTCGGGCGAGAGGAAGAAGGCCCACGTGATCGACCAGGCCCGCTGCATCAAGTGCGGCCAGTGCTACGAGATCTGCCGGTTCGACGCGGTCGAGCGGGTCTGAGCGAAGGACGGCCGATATGCCCACGAGCCAGAAGATGGTCACGATCAAGATCGACGACGAGACGATCCAGGTCCCCTCGGGGATGAAGGTCATCAACGCCGCCGAGAAGATCGGCATCCACATCCCCCGCCTCTGCTACCACCCCGCGCTCTCGATCGAGGGCGCCTGCCGCGTCTGCGTCGTCGAGGTGAAGGGCTTCAATCACTTCCTGACCGCCTGCTCGCAGGACGTCTGGGAGGGGATGGAGGTCCAGACGAACAGCCCGGAGATCCGCCAGGCGCGGCGCGACATCGTCGAGCTCCTCCTCGACAACCACCCGATGGACTGCCAGACGTGCGACCGGGACGGGAACTGCGAGCTCCAGAAGCAGGCCTACCGCCTCGGCATCCGCGAGAGGCTCTTCGCCGGCAAGCGCAAGCAGCTCCCGGTGGAGGACTCGGGACAGAGCGTCGTGAGGACGCCCGAGAAGTGCATCCTCTGCGGCCGCTGCGTCCGCGTCTGCTCCGAGGTCCAGGGCGTCAGCAACCTCTCCCAGCACGGGCGCGGCTTCCACACCGTCGTCGGCCCGGCGAACCTCGCGAACATGGACGACTCGGTCTGCATCCAGTGCGGCCAGTGCGTCGCGGTCTGCCCGACGGCCGCCTTCCTCGAGAAGGACCACACCGAGCGCGTCTGGGAGGCGCTCGCCCTCCCGCGCGACGTCAAGCACGTCGTCGTCCACACCGCCCCCGCCATCCGCGCCACGATCGGCGAGTGCTTCGGCATGCCGGTCGGGACGCCCGTGACCGGCAAGCTCGTCACGGCCCTCCGCCGGATGGGCTTCGACGGCGTCTTCGACACGAACTTCGGCGCCGACCTGACGATCATCGAGGAGGCCAACGAGTTCCTCGGCCGCTTCCAGCGCGACGAGAACCTCCCGCTCATCACGAGCTGCAGCCCCGGGTGGGTCAACTTCCTCGAGAAGTTCTACCCCGAGATGATCCCCCACACCTCGACGTGCAAGTCGCCGATGCAGATGACGAGCACGCTCCTGAAGACGTACTACGCCGCGAAGAAGGGGCTCGACCCGAAGGACGTCTACGTCGTCTCGATCATGCCGTGCGTCGCCAAGAAGTTCGAGGCGGCGCGCCCCGAGCACCGGATGCCCGACGGCACCCCGCACACCGACGCCGTCCTGACGACCCGCGAGCTCGCCTGGATGATCAAGTCCTACGGCATCGACTTCGCCGCCCTTCCGGACGGCGACTTCGACCGCCCGCTCGGGATCAGCTCCGGCGCCGCCGATATCTTCGGCGCCACGGGCGGCGTCATGGAGGCGGCGCTCCGCACCGCCGCCGTGAAGCTGACCGGCAAGGAGCTCGGCCCGCTCGTCTTCGAGGAGGTCCGGGGCGTCAAGGGCCTGAAGGAGGCCACGGTCCACATCAACGGCCTCGACGTGAACATCGCCGTCTCGAACGGCCTGACGAACGCGAAGGCGATCCTCGACGCCGCCAAGGCCGGCGGGAAGAAGTACCACCTCATCGAGATCATGGCCTGTCCGGGCGGCTGCATCATGGGCGGCGGCCAGCCCTACCCGCCCCTCGACGAGGACCCGATGGACCCGGAGATCGCGAAGCTCCGCGCCCGCGCCCTCTACGACATCGACTCCCACAAGCAGCTCCGCCGCTCCCACGAGAACCCCGCCATCGAGCACCTCTACGAGGAGTTCCTCGGCGAGCCGAACGGGAAGAAGGCGCACGAGCTGCTCCACACCCACTACCAGGCCCGCATGCCGAGGGGGATCCGGTGAGCGAACACGCCGCCTGCACCGACAACTGGGAGGAAGTGAAGGCAACCAGCCTCCGCATCCTGCCGCCGCACATCGTCGAGTTCATCGAGAAGAACGCGAAGACCGAGCATCCCGAGAGCAACCTCATCGCGACGCTCCACATGGTCCAGTCCCACTTCGGGTTCCTGGGCCAGACGCAGATGCACGCCGTGGCCCAGCTCGCGCAGATCCCGTACGCGACGGTCACCGGCGTCGCGACCTTCTACCACTACTTCCGCCTCCAGCCGCGCGGCAAGCACGTCATCAACGTCTGCCTCGGAACGGCGTGCTACGTGAAGGGGGCCGACAAGCTCATCGCGCGGCTCTCCGACGACCTGGGCGTCCACCTCGGCGAGACGACGAAAGACCAGATGTTCTCGCTCGAGAGCGCCCGCTGCCTCGGCACCTGCGGCCTCGCTCCCGTCATGATGGTCGGCGATCAGGTCTACGGCCCGGTCACGCCCGCGGAGGCGAGCCGGATCCTCGACAAGTACCTCAAGGGAGAGAAGGCGAAGACGGCTCCCCGCGAGGAGCCGGCCGCCACGCACGTCTCCTGACCTCGCGCGGCGGCGGGGCCGGCTCCGGCCGGCCCCGCCCGCCGCTCTCCCTTCGTACCGAACGGGGCCTTCCGGCCCCGTTTCGCTTTTCGGGTCGGGGTAGCCTCGGCACGTGGCCCTGCGCCTCCTCTTCCTCTCCGACACGCACCTCGGCCTCGACCTCCCCGGCCGGCCGCGGGCGGAGCGACCGCGCCGCGGCGACGACCTGTTCGCGAGCTTCGAGCGGGCGCTCGAGCCGGCCGTGCGCGGCGAGGCGGGCGTCGTCGTCCACGGCGGCGACCTCTTCTACCGGAGCCGGGTCCCGGCGTGGCTCGCCGCGCGGGTCTTCGCCCGCCTCGCGGACCTCGCCGACGCCGGCGTCGACCTCTTCTGGGTCCCCGGCAACCACGAGCGCGGCGCGGTCCCGCGCGAGCTCCTCCTCACGCACCCGCGCGTGAGGGTCTTCGACCGCCCGCGGACCTTCCTCCTCTCGCGCGACGGCGTCACGCTCGCCCTCGCCGGCTTCCCGTACGCCCCGCGAATCCGCGACGACGCCCCCGCCCTCTTCGGCGCCACGGGCGCCGCGTCCGTTCCGGCGGACGTCCGGCTCCTCTGCCTGCACCAGGCAGTCGAGGGGGCGACCGTCGGCCCGTGGGACTTCGTCTTCCGCTCGGGGGTCGACGTCCTCCGCGGCCGCGACGTCCCGCCCGGCTTCGCCGCGCTCCTCTCGGGGCACATCCACCGATCGCAGGTCCTCGCGAGGGACCTCTCCGGTCGCCCCCTCGCGGCGCCGGTCCTCTTCGCCGGCTCGACCGACCGCGTCTCCTTCGTCGAGCGCTTCGAGCCGAAGGGGGCATTCCTCCTCCAGCTCTCGCCGGACGGCTCCCCCGGCGGCCGCGCGACGTGGGCCTTCCGCGAGCACCCGGTCCGGCCGATGGCCGTCGTCGACCTCGACCCGGCGCCCGCCGGCCTCTCCGGGCGGATCGACGCGGCGCTCGGCCGGCTCGAGCCGCGGAGCCTCGTCCGGCTCCGCCTCCTCGCCGAGCCGCCCGCGGAATCGCGGACGCTCCTCCGGCCGGACGCCCTCCGGGCGCGGGCTCCGGAGGGCGTCGACGTCTCCGTGGCGTGGCCGCGTCCGGAAGGAGCCGCGCCCCGCACGGCGCCCTCCCCCGTTCCCGCGGCGCGCTCCGGCCGCTCCCGGCGCGCCGCACCGCCCGGGGACGCCGAGGCTCAGCTCTCCTTCGAGCCCTTCCGGCCGTCCCAGCCGTACGGGCCGCCGCCGCGACAGGCGACGAAGAGGAAGAGGACGGAGTAGAGGAGCGCGAGCTCGCCCTTGTTCACCACCGGGAAGAAGCCGGCGTCGAACGCCAGCTTCCAGTGGAACTGGACGTAGGCCACCGCCATCGTCCCGCTCGCGAGGAACGCGGCCCAGCTCGTGAAGACGCCGGCCGCGATCGCGAGGCCGGCCACGAGCTCGATGACGGCCCCGACCCAGAGCTGCGAGCCGGCCGCCTGGACCGTCCCCCCGAGGACGCCGAAGAGCTTCTGGGCGCCGTGCAGGGCGAACAGGAGCCCCGACACGACTCGGAGAAGGGCATAGGCGGCCTCTGCCCGCGGAGCGAGAAGACGATTCAGCATGAGACTCCTCCATTCGTGCCTGACCTGGCCGGAACGCCGGGATCATCGCACCTGCCCGTACGCCCGAGATCCGGCGGAGAATCCGCGTCGGATTGGAGTCGGGACCGCCCGCCGCGGCGGTTCCGGAACGCGAGGATCGCCTGACCACACCCCTCATCCTCCTGACCGGAGCCACCGGCTATGTCGGGGGCCGTCTCCTCCCGTCCCTGGAGGAGACCGGGCACCGCGTACGCTGCCTCGCCCGGCGTCCGGCTCACCTCGCCGGGCGCGTCGGCCCCGGCACCGAGATCGTCGAAGGCGACTGCCTCCGGCCGGAGAGTCTTCCTCCCGCGATGGAGGGGATCGACACCGCTTACTACCTCGTCCACTCGATGGGAGGGGCGGGCGACTTCGCCGAGCAGGACCGCGCCGCGGCGGCCGCCTTCGGCCGGGCCGCGCGCGAGGCGGGCGTGAAGCGGATCGTCTACCTGGGCGGTCTCGGAGACCGCGCCGCCGGCCTCTCCCCGCACCTCGCGAGCCGGCAGGAGACGGGCGACCTCCTCCGCGCGTCGGGCGTCCCGGTGATCGAGCTGCGCGCCTCGATCGTCCTCGGCTCCGGGAGCCTCTCCTTCGAGATGATCCGGGCGCTCGTCGAGAGGCTCCCCGTCCTCCTCTGCCCGCGCTGGGTGAAGGCCGAGGCGCAGCCGATCGCGATCGAGGACCTCGTCGCCTATCTCGTCGGGGCGCTCGACCTCCCCGCGGAGCCGCGCGTCTTCGAGATCGGCGGCGCCGACAGGGTCTCGTACGCCGGCATCATGAAGGAATACGCGCGGCAGAAGGGCCTCCGGCGGCTCTTCCTCTTCGTCCCGCTCCTGACGCCCCGCCTCTCGAGCCTCTGGCTCGGCCTGACGACGCCGCTCTACGCCCGCGTCGGCCGGAAGCTCATCGAGAGCGTGAGGAACGCCACCGTCGTCACCGACGACGCCGCCCTCCGCGCCTTCCCGGTCCGCCCGATGGGCCTCGCGGAGGCGATCGAGCGGGCGATGCGGAACGAGGAACGCGACTTCGCGCAGACCCGCTGGTCCGACGCCCTCTCCTCCGGCACCGTGCTCCGGACGCGGGCCGGGGTGAAGCTCGGCTCGCGCCTCGTCGATTCGCGCACCGCCTTCGTCGCGGCGCCGCCCGCCGCGGCGTTCGCGCCGATCCGGCGCATCGGCGGCGCGCGGGGCTGGTACTACGCGACCTGGCTCTGGAAGATCCGCGGCTTCCTCGACCTCCTCGCCGGCGGCGTCGGGATGCGCCGCGGACGCCCGCACCCCGAGGAGGTCCGGGTCGGCGACGCGCTCGACTTCTGGCGCGTCGAAGCGTTCGAGCCCGACCGGCGGCTCCGCCTCGCGGCCGAGATGAAGGTCCCCGGCCGCGCCTGGCTCGAGCTCGAGGTGACGCCGGCCGAGGGGGGCTCGACGATCCGGCAGACCGCCGTCTTCGACCCCGCGGGCCTCCCGGGCCTCGCCTACTGGTACGGCATCTATCCGATCCACGCCCGCGTCTTCGCCGGGATGCTCGCCGCCCTCGCGCGGGAGGCGACGACGGGCGACGACCTGCGTCCGTCGGCCTCTCAGAGCCCGGAGCGGACGCGCGCCTCGTAGAAGAGGACGCGTCCCGCCGTCTCGGCCGCTGCGGCGAGGACGAGCGCCGCCACGACGAGCCAGGCGGCCAGAGGTCCCGCGAGCGCGGCGAGGCCGGCGCCGGCCGCGAGGGCCGTCAGGACGATCCGCGCCGCGACGAGCCGGCGGCTCTCCCCCGCCGTCCTCTCGAACGTCTCGCGCGCCGCTCCCCTCTCCCGGCCGAGCCGTCGCAGCCAGAAAAGCGTCGCGCCGAGCCCCGCGAGGAGGACGGCGAGAGCGCCGAGGAGGAGTCGTGAGGCGCAGTCGCCTGACGCCGCGTCGGGCGACTGCAGCGCGAGGGCCGCGGCGACGGCGAGCATGCCGAGGACGAGCGTCGAGCCGAAGAAGGCGAGCGGCGTCGCCGCCCGATCCCACGCGGAGATCGTCCGGAGCCGATAGGCCCCGGCCATCGTCATCACGAGGCCGACCCCGACGACGCCGGCGAACCCCTCCGCGAAGCCGGCTGCGAAGCACGGCGTCCCCTCGCGGAGCCGCAGGAGGACCGCCGCCGCGAGCGCGCCCGTGAAGAGCGACGCGAGGAGGACCTCGCGGCTCAGCCACGACGTGCGGACGTTCCGGAGCGCCCGCCACGCGTTGCGCGGGCTGCCGAGGTGGAGGAACGAGGCGCCGAGGCCGAGCAGCGCGGCGAGGAGCGCCGCGGCGAGGAGCGGAAGAGCCACGGTGTCGAGCGCCGAGGACGTTCCGGCCCGCTCGGCCCGGAGCTCGAGCGCGAGGAGGACCCCGCAGGTCCCGGCGGCCGCCTGCGTCAGGAGCGTGAAGGCGACGAGCGAGGCTTCCCTCACCGCTCCACCTCCTCCAGGTTCGCGATCTCCCCTTCCCCTTCCGAGCGCGCCGCGGCCGGATGGGGAGTCATCCGAAGGCACGGCTCCGTCAGGCCGGGGTCGGGAAGCGGGAAGCCGCGCGCCTCCGGGTATCGCTCCTTCATCTCGCCGAGCGGACCGAAGTCGAGCGCCCGCATCGGGCAGGCGGCGACGCAGGAGGGCGCGAGCCCCTCCTCGAGGCGGTCGGCGCAGAGCGTGCACTTCGTCATCACGCCGCGCGCCTCGTCGAAGTGCGGCGCGCCGTACGGGCAGGCCCACTCGCAGTAGCGGCAGCCCATGCACTTCGCGGAGTCGAGGAGGACGACGCCGTCCTCCCGCCGCCGCACGGCCCCCGTCGGGCAGACTTCGGCGCAGACGGGCTTCGAGCAGTGGTTGCAGGAGAGGGAGAGGTTCCAGGCGAAGACGTCCTGGCGCCATGCGCCGCCGTCCCTCCGGAAGCCGCCGCCCGAGACCTCGTAGACGCGCCGCCAGAGGATCCCGTCGGGGAGGTCGTTGTGGTCCTTGCAGGCCGCCTGGCAGGCCTTGCAGCCGCTGCAGGCCGAGGCGTCGAGGTGGACGGCGTACGGCCCCGTCACCGCGTCCCCTCCAGGCGCCGGAAGGCCGCGGCCGCAGGGCGCGGGCGTCGCCCCGTTCCGCGCTTCGCGTCCGTCTCCCCGACCCGCTCCACCTGCGCCATCGCCGTGTGCTGCGCCGTCCCGAAGGCGAGCGGCGTCCAGCGCTCGCTCGTCAGGACGTTCACGTTGCCGCGGCGGTCCTCGCCCCGCTCGTCGGGCGTCCACCACGCTCCCTGCGGGATGTCGATCACCCCCGGGAGGATCCGCGGCGTGACCCGGCAGCGGAGGCGGACGGCGCCGCGGGCGTTGAAGACGCGGACCTCGTCGCCGTCCTCGATCCCGCGCGCCTTCGCGTCGAGCGGGTTCAGGAAGACGCGCTGCGGGAACGCCTCCTCCAGCCAGTCGACGTTGTCGTGCGTCGAGTGGACCCGGTGGAGCGTGTGGTGGCCGATCACCTGCAGCGGGTACGCCTCCGCCGCCGGGCCGAACGGGCTCTCCTCCTCCTCGACGTACTTCGGCACGGCCGGGATCTCGCCGGGCCTCCCCTTCTCGTGGAGGGCCTTCGAGAAGATCTCGATCTTCCCCGAGGGCGTCGAGAGGGGATGCGCCTCGGGGTCCCTCCGGAACTCCTCGAACGCCACCGCAGGGCGCGTCGCCGGCTTCGCCCAGACGCCGACGTTCCGCTCGAGGAGCTCCTCGAGAGGCGGCAGGTTCGGGAATCGGCCCTCGCGGTAGCGGTCGAGGACCCACTCCACCCAGGCAAGCTCGTCGCGCCCTTCCGTGAAGGCCGCCTCCACGCCGAGACGCGTCGCGAGGTCGGCGCAGATCCGGTAGTCGCTCCGGCACTCGCCGGGAGGCTCGACGACCTTCGGCATGAGGATCACTTCGTCGCCGTACTTCCACCCGTCCTCGACGCCCCACGTCTCGAACTGCGTGCAGGCGGGGAGAACGACGTCGGCGAACCGGGCCGTCGGCGTCAGGAAGTTGTCCTGGACGACGAGGAGCTCCACCTTCGACTCGTCGGCGAGGATCCGCGCCGTCCGGTTCACGTTCGCGTGCTGGTTGATCAGCGCGTTCGTCGCGACCGCGTAGATCAGCTTCACGTCGGTCCCGAGGCGGCGGGGCGGGGCCGGCGCTGCCTCCTCGACGCCGGGGGGTCCGGGGGGTCGCGAACAGCCCCCCCCGGCCGCCAGCGCCGAAGCATCGCGTCCCCGCGCGACGTTTCCCGAGAAGACGACGCCGTCCTCCTCCCCCATCTCGCTCCCGCGGAGGACCGCCTCCGTCCAGAGGAAGCAGGGGATCGACGCGCCGAACGGGTTCTCGCCGGTCGGGAAGACGGTCCAGGAGGGGCCGCCGTCGGGAGCCTGGTTGCCGAGGCCCGAGGCCCAGCCGCCGCTCACGCCGACGTTCCCCGCCAGCGCCGCGAGGACGCAGCCGGCCCGGACCACCTGCTCGCCGTAGGCCCGCCGCTGCATCCCGTAGCCCTGGTAGAGGACCCCGGGCCGGAGCGTCGCGTACTCCCGCGCGAGGCGCACCGTCGTCTCCCGCGGCACCGTCGTGATCGCTTCCGCCCACTCCGGCGTCTTCGGGACCCCGTCCCTCGTGCCGAGGAGGTAGGCGAGGAAGCTCTCCTCCCCTTCGCAGCCCGGCGGCATCTGGGCGGCGTCGAAGCCGACGCAGTGCGTCCTCACGAACTCCTCGTCGTAGAGCCCCTCGGTCACCAGGACGTACGCCATCGCCGTCATGAGCGCCGCGTCGGTGCCGGGGCGGATCGGGACCCACTCGTCGGCGAGGGCCGCCGCCGAGAGGGTGTGGCGCGGGTCGATGCAGACGACGCGCGCGCCCCGCTCCCGCGCGAGCTTCACGAACCAGTCGCTGTTCGTCCCGTCGCGCATCTCGGCCGGGTTCCAGCCCCACATCAGGATCAGCTTCGCGTTGAGCCAGTCCTGGCGCTGGTTGCCGGTCGTCAGCGTCCCGTAGACCGTCGGCGTGGCCACGTTGATCGCCGCCCAGGAGTAGCTGTTCCAGATCCCGAGGCAGCCCCCCGCGACGTTCATCAGCCGCCGGGCGACGTGCGAGCCGTTCGTCTGGTTGTACGAGCCGGTCCCGTAGGGGACGAAGAGGGCGCCCGGGCCGTACGTCTCCCGCACGCGGCGCATCTCCGAGGCGACGAGGTCGAGCGCCTCGTCCCACGAGATCCTCTCGAACCTCCCCTCGCCGCGCTTGCCGACCCGCTTCAGCGGGTGGAGGAGCCGGTCGGGGTGGTACTGGCGGCGGAGGTACGAGCGCCCGCGGGCGCAGGCGCGCAGCTGCGGGGCTTCGAGGACGTCGGGCCGGTCGTCGGCCTCGAGGCGGACGATCCGCCCGTCGCGAACGGTCGCGAGAAGCACGCAGCGGCCGCCGCAGTTGTGCGCCGGGCAGCCGACGCGGACCATCCTCTCGGCCGGCCCCGCCGCCCTCTCCCGTCCGCTCGACTTCCGGGACCGTCCCCAGGCCATCCGCGCCGACCTCCAGCCGGCCATCGTAGCTCGGAGAGGGCCGTTCGCCGAGAGCGGAACCGATCCGCTACAGCGAAAAGTCCTTCGGGACGACGACGATGTGCTCGGAGCTTCCGGTGATCGGGACGGTCCGGAGCCCCCGCCGCTCGTCGTCCTCGCGGTCGTAGCCGATCGAGACGTTCTCCGAGAGGCGGACGTTCTTGTCGATGATCGCGTTCTTCACCCGGCAGCGGCGGCCGATGATCGTCTCGGTGAGGACCCCTCCCCGGAGCGCGCCGCCGAGGAGGACCGACTTCTCGATCATCGCCCAGCTGTGGACGTAGACGCCGCTCCCGAGGACCGACTCCCGGACCGTCCCGCCGCTCACGATGACGCCGTCGGCGACCATCGAGTTCACGGCCACGCCGGTCCGCCCCGGCATCTCGTGGACGAACTTCGCCGGCGGGAAGTGGCCCGGCGCCGAGTAGAGCGGGAAGCGCTCGCCGTACACGTTGAAGCGCGGCTTCGGCTGCACGAGGTCGAGGTTCGCGAGCCAGTACTGCTCGAGCGTCCCCACGTCCCTCCAGTAGTCCGCGTCGCTCGCGCGCGGGACGAGCTCCTTCCGCCGGACCCCCTCCCGCTTCGTGTGCTCCCACTCCGGGATCGCGTTGCGCGTCGTGAAGTCGTAGGCGTAGACCGGGACCCCCTCCCTTAGCAGGAGCGGGATGACGTCCTTCCCGAAGTCGAGGAGGTCGTTGTCGAGGCCGCGGCGGAGGCACCCGGCCTCGAAGAGGTAGATCCCCATCGAGGCGAGGCAGTCGGTCGTCCCGGGGATCGTCTTCGGCTCCGCCGGCTTCTCCTCGAACCCGACGATCCGCCCTTCTTCGTCGACCTGCATGACGCCGAACGTCCCGCGCGCCTCCTCGGCGGGGAGCCTCACGCAGGCCACCGTCAGCTCGGCCCCCTTCTCGTCGTGGAAGGCGCGCAGGAGCCGGTAGTCCATCTTGTAGACGTGGTCGCCCGAGAGGACGAGGACGAGCCGCGGCCGCTTGCTCTCGACGAACGAGAAGTTCTGCCGGATCGCGTCGGCCGTCCCCTGGTACCAGCTGCTCCCGAGCTGCTGCTGGGCCGGAACCTCGTCGATGAACTGGTTCAGGCGCGGGCTCAGCATGTTCCAGCCGGTCCTGAGGTGATTCGAAAGGGAGTACGACTTGTATTGCGTGAGGACGTAGATGCGCCGGAGGCCCGAGTTCACGCAGTTCGAGAGCGTGAAGTCGATGATCCGGAAGATCCCGCCGAAGGGGACCGCCGGTTTCGCCCGAACGTCCGTGAGCGGCCGGAGCCGCTCCCCCTGTCCGCCCGCCATGACGAACGCGAGGGTCTCTTCCATCGTCCCCCTCCTTCCGCGTGCCGCATCGGGTAGCTTAGCGCCGGGCCGTGGCGCCGTGCGAGAAACCGGCCGATTCCCGCGTCGAGCCGCGTCGCTGGGATCGGCCGGCCGTCGTCTACTTCTTCGCCGCCTCGACGACCTCGAGGACGGCTCCGTCCGCGGCCTCCGGCGCCGGAGGAGCGCCTCCCGCGCCGAGGAGGTAGTGCTCGAACCACCCCAGGATCCGAACGGCCGCGTCGAGCTGCGAGGCGGCCCGCCGGTTCCCGTGCCCCTCGCCCGGGTAGCGGACGAGGCGGAGCGCCGGGTGCCCCGCGAGCTTCAGGTAACGGTAGAGCATCAGCGACTGCGTCGGGTGGACCCGCGGGTCGGCCGTCCCGTGGAGGAGGAGGAGCGGCGTCCGGGCCTTCGCGACGTATGAGAGGGGGCTCCGCTCCCGGCTCTGCTCGAAGCGGGTCCAGGGCATCGTGAGCATGTGGACGTCGACGTCCTCGATCGGGATGTCCGTCGTTCCCGCCTTCGAGGTCAGGTCGGTGATCCCGACGAACGACACGGCGGCCGCGAACCGCTCGGTGAGCCGCGTGGCGGCCCAGTTCGCGGCGTAGCCGCCGTAGGAGCCGCCGGTGATCCCCACCTTCTTCGGGTCGGCGAGGCCGGTCGCGACGAGGTGGTCGACGGCGTCGACGAGGTCGTCGAACTCCTTCCCCGCCGGGTCCCCCTGGCTCGTCTTCGAGAACGCGAGCCCCCGCCCGGTGGAGCCGCGATAGTTCGGGTAGAGCGCGGCGATCCCCTTCGCGGCCAGCAGCTGGCCCGGCTCGCTGTAGCGCGTCAGCCATCCGTTCGAGACGTGCGCCTCCGGGCCGCCGTGGACGAGGAGGACGAGCGGCACGCGGGTTCCGGCAGGCCGGTCGAGCGGCTCGACGAGGATCCCCTCGAGCTCGACCCCGTCCCGCGCCTTCCACCGGACGACGCTCTGCTTCCCGAGCCGTCGCTCCGAGAGCCACGGGTTGAGGTCGGCGAGCGGCTCCGGCTTCGACGTTCCCGCCGCGAGGAAGAAGGGCTCCGCGGGACGGTCCGGCCGCTCGGCCACGAACGCGAGCGTGCCGTCCGCCGCCCGGTCGAGGCCGTCGACGACGAGCCCCTCCGGCAGCGGAAGCCGCTTCGGCGCCCCGCCGACGGCGGGGAGCTCGAGCAGCTCGGTCGCGACGCCCCGCGCCGCGACGACGACGAGCCGGTCGTTGCCCGCCCAGTCGAAGGAGACCGGGTGGCCGTCGAAGCCGGCGAGGAGGTCCTTCGGCCGGCCGCCCGTGGCCGGGACGACGCCGAGAGCGGCCGTCGACGGGTCGTTCCGGTCGGCCGCGCAGATCATCGCGAGGCGCGTCCCGTCGGGGCTCCAGGCGACGCTCCCGAGCTTGCCGTCGTTCTCCACCCGCCCGACGACCTTCCCGTCGAGCGCGACGACGTGGACCTTCCGGTTCATGTAGCCGTCGTCCACCGACGGCGTCGGCGCGAGCGCCACCGCGAGGCGGTCGCCCGTCGGCGCGAAGAGGAGGTCGGACGCCGAGCCCGGCAGGTCGAGCGCGCGAGACGGCGCCTCTCCGTCGAGACGCGCGACCCAGACCTTTACCGGGCGCCACTCCTCCTCGAAGACCTCCCGGTCGAAGCCCTTCTTCTCGCGCGCCTCGACCGCCTCCGCCTTCTTCTCCTTCGCGAGGAGGGCGACGAGCCCATCCTCCTTCGGCGACAGGGTGTACCCCTCCACGTCGGCCGGGAGCGTCACCCGGCGCCGCGCCTCGCCGCCGTCCCTCCGGATCGACCAGAGCGCGGCGGTCGGGTCCCCCTTCCGCTTCGCCACGAAGAAGACCTCGGCGCCGTCGCGCGAGAAGGAGATCCTCGAGGCGTTCTCCGGGCCCGCGACGAAGGGACGCGCGGCCTTCCCCCGCTCGACGACGTGCAGCTCCGACCACGCCGGCCCGTCCTCGTCCTTCCCCGGCGTCCTCGGGACCTGGACGAGGAAGGCGACCGCCTTCCCGTCCTGCGAGATCCGGACCTCACGGGCGGCGCGGACGCGGAAGAGGTCGGCGAGCCCGAGCGGAGCCTTCGCCGCAGGGGCCTCCGCGAGCGCCGCCGTGGCGGCGAGGAGCGTCAGGAGCGCGAGCGCGAACGGGGCGCGGGCCGTTTTCATCGGTTCCCTCCGTGCATCCCGCGATTCTAGGGGCGCGCGCGTCGCTCCGTAACGATCGACTCGAGGGCGTCGGCGGCGGCCCGCGCGCCCCCCGCCTCCCGGAACGCCGCGGCGAGGCGGCGCGCCCCTTCGGCCCGCGACATCGCCGTCCGGACCGCCGCCTTCAGTCGCTCCGGATTCAGGCGCGCCGCCGGCAGGCGCGTCCCGGCCCCGGCGACCTCCACGTGCCGCGCCACCTCGAGCTGGTCCCGGCCGAACGGCACCGCGCAGACCGGGACGCCCGCCGCGAGCGCCTTCTGCGTGATCCCCATCCCGCCGTGGCAGACGACGCAGGCCGCCTCGCAGAGGAGCGGGCCGTGCGGGAGGAATCGCTCGACCCGCGCGTTCGCGGGCGCTTCGAAGGACGCCGGGTCGAGGGACGCCGTCGTCGCGACGACGCGGACCGGCTCGTCGGCGAGCGCGGCCAGCGCCGCGGCCACCAGCCGGCCGTCGTTCTGGAACTCCGTCGAGCAGGTGACGAGGACGAGCGGGCGGTCGTCTCCGGCGCGCGACGGCTCCGCCTCTTCCCCCGGCTCCCAGACCCCGGGGCCGACGAGCTTCACGTTCGCGGGCCAGGCCCGCGGGTACTCGAACGGCTCGGCGGTGTACGAGACGACGAGCGGCGCGCGCGTCGCGAAGTCGGAGACGTGGCGGAGCCGCGGCGCGCCCGCCGAGGCCCGGAGCTCGTTCAGGGACGGCCGCACGCGGTCGTAGAGCCGGTCGACCACGGGCCAGAGGAGCGCGTCGCGCAGCCGCCCGGCCGCCCCGCGGGCCGGCGCGAGCCCGAGGCCCCACGGGGGCACGCCGGGCGAGCGCAGCGGCAGGAAGTAGGGCGCGAACGCGGCCCACGGAATGCCGGAGGCCTCGGCGGCCGCCGCCGCGCCCCAGGAGTTGACGTCGGTGAATAGGACCTCGGGGCGCTCCGCCGCGATCGCCCGCCGCAGGTCGGCGACCTCGTGCGCCCCGCGCGCGACGAACGTCCGGCACGCCGCGAGGAGCGCCGCCGGAGCCGAGGCCGCCTTCCAGTCCTCGTGCTCCAGCTCCTCGATCGCCGGGTTGATCGGCCCGGCCGAGAGTCCGAGCGCGCCGAGCCGGCCGACCTCCGAGGCCAGCGTCCGGACCGCGACGCCGTGCCCGCGCCGCCGGAGCTCCTCGAGCGTCGGGACGAGCGGGTAGAGGTGGCCGCGGGCGGGCGAGGTGTAGACGAGGACTCGGGCCATGGGCTCCTCCTCTCAGCGCGCGACGGCTTCGACGAGCTCGCGGAAGGTCGCCCCGGCGGCCCGGGCGTCGAGCCCGAGGTCGCGCCGGAGGACCTTCCACGTGCAGACGTCCGTGACGGCGACGAGCCGCGCGCGGAGCCGCGCCCGCGCCGCGCCCCGCTCGCGCGCGAGCCGGCCGGCGAAGACATGGTCGACCCACTCGTGGTGGAGCGCGCGGGCGACGGCGACGACCCGCCTCATGGCGGGGACGCGCTCCTCCTGGGCCAGGAAGCGGAGGCTCCGCTCCCCCCACTCCTCGTAGTGCGCGAGGAGCGCCCGGACCGCACCGCCGACGTCTCCGGGCGGCGCGCTCCAGCGCTGGGCCCGCACCCGCTCGAGGCCGAGCTCCGTCGCCGCCTCCGCGAGCCCTTCCTTCGAGCCGAAGCGCCGCAGGACCGTCTGGACGGTCACGCCCGCGTCGCGCGCGACGTCGGCGAGCGAGACCTCGTCGAAGGGCCTCTCCGAGAGCCGGAGGAGCGCCGCCTCCACGATGCGTGCGTGGGTCGCCGCGGCCGCCTCGGCGCGCGCGACCATTCGGTAGGGGCGGACCGGCCTGCGCGTTTTCATGTCACTGATGCTAATTCCGATGCGTTTTCCATGTCAATTCGCCTGACATGAAATAGGGAGGCCGTCGGCCGCGCCCCGGCGGCGGTCCGGCCCGTGGCCCCCGGGCGCCCCGCGCGGCGCTACCATTCCCCCGGGCCGGCCGCGAGAGCCCGGCCCGGGAAGGAGCCGCGATGGAGACCCTGACCCTCCTCGGGACGACGCTCGGCCTCAGCTTCACCGCCGGCCTCAACCTCTACGCGACGATCCTCGTCACGGGCCTCGCGGTCCGCTTCGACTGGCTGACGCTCCCGGCCGGCCTCGAGGGGCTCGCCGTCCTCTCCCACCCGGCCGTCCTCGCCGCCGCCGGGCTGCTGTACGTCGTCGAGTTCCTGGCCGACAAGATCCCCGCGGTCGACACCGTCTGGGACGTCCTCCACACGTTCGTCCGGCCGCTCGGCGCCGTCCTCATCTCGTGGGCCGCCGTCTCCGACGCGAACGTGCCGAAGCCGCTCGAGATCCCTCTCCTCCTCCTCGCCGGGGGCGTCTCCCTCTCGACCCACGCCGGCAAGGCCGGAACGCGCCTCGCGTCGACGGCCACCGGCGGCCACGCGACCGGCGTCGGCGTCGGCCTCAGCCTCCTCGAGGACGTCGCCGCGGTCTCGATCGCGCCGCTCGCCCTCGCCTACCCCGTCGTCACGCTCGTCCTCGTCGTCGTCGCGCTCGCCCTCCTCGCGCTCGTCGCCCCGCTCGGCTGGAGGCTCCTCCGCTCCCGCGTGGCGGCGCTCCTCTACCTCTTCCAGCACAAGCTCGTCGACCGCGAGCTTCCCGGCCTCGACACCTCCCACCTCCCCGAGGACGTGGCCCTCGCCTTCGCCGACGCGGGCGTCCGCTCGGGGGGCGACGGCCTCCTCCTTCCGGCCTACGCCTCCTCGCTCCCGGGCGTCCCGCGGTGGATCCCCGGGTACGTCGCCCTCGTCCCCGGCGGAGCCGTCTTCGCCTGCCGCGGCTGGTTCCGGACGCGCGTCGGTCGCCTCTCCTTCTCCGACGGGGCGCCGCTCCTCGTTCGGCGCCTCACCGGCTACGTCCTCCACGCCCGGACGCCGAAGCGCCGCGCGACGATCACCTTCTTCCCGCTCACGAAGCCGATGGGCCAGGCGCTCGAGGCCGCGGTGGCGCGGGAGGCGTCGGCAACGTCCGCCGGCCCGCTCCCCTCGGCGCCCCCGCCCGTCGTCGCCGCGAGCGCGAGCGCCGCCCCGCTCTGAGCAGCCCCCTCGCTCCTGAGCCCGCGGGCGGGCAGAATCCGCCGGTGCGTCGGCTCTTCGCCCTCCTCGCGCTCGCGCTCGCCGCGGCCCCTCCCCTCCGCGCCCAGGAGGTCCGGATCGTCGAGCTGACGCCGTTCCTCGGCGCGCGCTCCGGCGGCCGCCTGAAGGACTTCGGGACCGGCGAGTGGTTCTCCGTCCGGCCGTCGTGGTCGTGGGGCTTCGTGGCGGGGATCGCGCCCGGCCGCCCGAACCTCATCTTCGAGGGGACCTTCCTCCGGCAGGCGACGAGGCTCGACGCCGAGAACGCCTTCCTCGGGGGCGACGGCAACCTGCACGACCTGGACCTCGAGACGGGGCTCGCCGGCGTGCAGTGGGACTTCGCCCCGAAGGCGCGCGTCCGCCCGTTCGTCTCCGGCGCCGTCGGCGCCACCTCGTTCGAGGCCCAGGGCGGGGGCTACACGACCTCCTTCACGGCCTCGCTCTCCGGCGGCGTCAAGGTGATGACGACCCGAGGCTTCGGCCTGAAGGTCCAGATGCGGGCCCTCGGCTTCTTCTCGGGGAGCTCGCGACGGGACCTCTGCCGCTGGTCGAGCTGCGAAGTCGCCGTCCCGTCGAACGGCACCTACCAGGTGGACCTCTCCGCCGGGACGTTCTTCGCGTTCTGAGCGGGCGGCGCGCCGCCGCCGCCGCACCTCACTCCGGGGCGCGGTAGCCGTTGTTGATCACGTAAGACGGGTTCAGGAGGAAGACGAGCACCTTCTCACCGAAATTCAGCCGCCCCTTCCTCAGGATCGAGATCGACCAGCGGTGGAGCGCCTCCCCGAGCGCCGCGCCCATGATCGGCGTCGAGACGAGGTCCTGGATGCTCGGCTGTTCGGCGGCGGCCTCGAGGACGTACTCCCAGAGGACCGACTGGGCTACGCAGTACAGGAACGACTGGCTGACCGTCGCCCCCTGCGACCGCATCATGTTGTAGTAGAAGGCGCCCGCGTACGGGTGCCCGAACCAGTCGTGGAAGGCCCCGTCGCGGTCCCAGACGGGCAGCGTCGACCACGCGCGCCCGAGGTTCGAGAGGCCGTGGTCGAAGGCCCCCTCCTCCCAGTTCGTCTCCTCCTTCGGCAGGAGCGAGTCGATCGCCCCGCTCGCGATCGCCGTCCCGGTCAGGATCACCGAGCTGCGCACGAGCCTCTTCCGGTGGGGCGCCGTCGCGTTCCTCACGCCGCGGAGCGGCTCCCGCGGGTCCCGCTCCGTCCACGGCACCCACCTCGGCGCGGGCCGTTCCTCGACGCTCGCCCCCGCGACCTCCGGGCAGAGAGAGAAGCCGCCGGCAGGCTCCATCGTCCACGCGGCTTTCCCGCCCCCGAACGTCTCCTCGCCGAAACCGAACGAGCCGGATGCGCCCTCCCGGAAGAGCGGACAGGCCTCCGCAAACGTCGCGGACTCGCGAGCTCCCGCTCCGGGCACGGCGTCGTCTGCGTGGAGCCCCGGCCCGGCCGCCGCCAGCAGCCCGAAGCCCGCGAGCCGCGCGGCGCGGCGCGCCGCCTTCCCGGCCCTTCTCCACGTCCCCCGCTCCGGTTTCATGGCCGCCCCGTCTCCCTCAGCGGCTGCCGGGCCGGATCAGGCCGAAGCCGGCCTCGCCCCCGACCTCGTCTCGGACGCCGAGCGAGATCCGCGCCTCCGGGCCGCTCGTCTCGATCGGGACCTCGAGCCGCAGCTCCGTCTCCGGGCCGGGCGCGCTCTCCTCCGGGGGGAACGCCACCTCGTGGCGCTCGCTCCGCACGCCGGAGAACTCGCCGTTCGGCTCGGCCACGACCCAGAAGACGTTCACCGCGCCGCGCCGCGCGGCGGCCTCCGGCAGCAGGACGAGGTCCTTCACCGGCACGCGGAGCGTCACCGTCCGGACGAAACGCTCCTTCTCGCGGCGCGCGGGCTCCACCGAGAGGCCGATCGGGAGCCGCCCCGAAAGGTCGGCCCGGAAGAGGTTCGCGAGGACCCGGTCCTCCATCCGCTGCTCCGGCGTCCGGTCGATCACCTCGCGCCGCGTCCTCACCTTCGCCCCCTTCCGGTTCACGCGGACCGAGATGCGCGCCGAGGCGCTCGCGCCGGGAGGAACGGGGTAGCCGATCGAGTACCAGTGGACGAGGTCGTTCGAGACTCTCTCGGCGAAGAGCGGGGCCTCCATCGTCGTCCCGACGAGGACGCCTCCCGTCCGGCCCGAGAGCGTCTCCAGCCCGGCGAGGTCCTCGAGGCGGGCGTCGCTCCGTCCGGTCGCGGAGCGCGAGCCCGCGGCCCCCGGCGGCTGGAAGCGCGAGTCGGTGACGTTCGGCAGGTCGGGCTGCCACGCCGCCGCGTAGAGCGCGTGGATCGTCACCCCCGCCGCGTTCGCGCGCGCGGCCACCTCGTCGAGGAGCCGCCCCGTCTCGACGCGGTGCCCCGAGTACTCCACGCCCGGCCGTCGGGAGAAGCTCCGCGAGGCGAGGACGAGGACCTTCTTCCCCTCCAGCCCCGCCATCGTCGAGACGAGGCCCATCACCGCCGACGCCTTCCCCTTCAGCTCGTTGTACGCCTGCTCGACGCTCAGGTCCCGCGAGAGCGACGTGTCGGGCGGCTCGCCGGCCCAGGCCTGGAACGCCTCCGTCGCCGCGAACTGGTCGAGGTCGTTCTGCGCATCGCGGTCCAGCCGGATCGTCCCCCCGGCCACGAGGTCGAGCGCCCGCTCGATCCGCGCCACGTCGTCGGTGTAGGGCCAGGCCATCCGGACCCCGCGCCGCCAGGAGACGACCATCACGCCGTCGCCGGGCCGGACCGTCTTCTTCACGAGCTCCTTCAGCGAACCGAAGACCTGCTCGCGCTCCCGCTTGTCGGGCAGCGCGAGGTGGTCGACGAAGAGGATGACGTGCCGGCGGGCCGGAGGCGCTTCGAGAACCGCCGCCCCGGCCTCCGACGCGATCGGGACGGGCGCGGGCACGGGCACGGCCATCGAGACTTCGGCCCGCGGCACGAGACGCTCCTCGCGGAAGTTCGAGATCGAGACCGGCGACTTCCCGTGGACGACGGCGAAGTCGGACGCCGCGAGCCCCTCGATCGGCCGCCCGTCCTTTCCCGTCACCGCCACGTCGACGTTGACGAGCGAGAGCTCGACGGCGCCCCGCACGCGCGGCAGCGTCTGCGGCTCCTCTGCCCCGTCCGTTCCGGGGGCGAGGAGCGCGGCGAGAAGCGCGGCGGAAG
>ERZ795054.1493-NODE-1493-length-22005-cov-5.301549_pt1 | contig 22005 bp, 12 predicted proteins | sample MGYA00375138_ERZ795054 | MGnify/ENA primary metagenome ERZ795054 (study PRJEB30183, sample SAMN05720215) | anaerobic digester metagenome | isolation source: active sludge of municipal wastewater-treating anaerobic digesters | place: USA | collected 2014-12-23 ... | reverse complement strand
GGCCGTACTCCCCGGCGTGGGCCGCCTCGATGGCCGCGTTCATGGCCAGGAGGTTCGTCCGGGCGGCCACCTGGTTGATCATCCGGGACAGCTCGGCCACCTCGGCGATACCCGTCGAAAGCCCCCCGATGACCTCCGCCACCGTCCCGATCCCCCGGCCGCCCCGTTCCACGGCCTCGGCGAGGTCCAGGGCGGCCTGGCGCTCCTTCCGGGCCGTCTGGGCGATGGACCGTATCTGGCTCCCGGTTTCCTCGATCGCGGCGCTGGACTGCTCGACCGCCCCGGCCTGGTCCGCGACCCGCTCGGCCAGCCGGGTCACGGAGGCCCGGACGGTCTTGGATTCCGAGGAGGCCGAGGACAGTCTAGCGGAAAGGCGTCCGACCTTTTCGCCCAGGGAGGACACGGGATCCCGGGCGGCCGCTATGGACCGGACGGCGGAATCCAGGTCCGCACGGAAGGCCCGGGCGGCCTCCAGGTTGCGGCGGGTGATCTCTTTAAGTCCCAGGAGGATGACCTGGTAGTTGCCCGCCAGGGTTTCGTCCAGTTCGACCGCCGCGGTGCGGAGGGCCTCATGCCCTCGCACCTCGCCGACGCGTCCTATGAGGTCCCCTTCCGCCAGGGTGCGGACCCGATCCGCGATCCGGGCGGAGGGCTTTTCGACCCCGAAGCGAAGGACCAGCGTGCCCGCCAGGAGGAAGACGGAAAATCCCGCGGCGGCGGAAGCGGCCAGGGCGGGAAGGGGAGTGCCGGGTGCCAGGAGGAGGACCAGGGAGGACTGGACGGCGGCGCCCAGGAGGGCACCCGCGGCGGTTTGCCTGACAAGGTTGGACAGCATGGGCCATTCTAGGGCCGAAGTCCGGGTCCGTCAAATGAAAGCGCGAAGCCGGGATTCCGGTCCCTCGGAATCCCGGGGGTCGGGATCAGCGGCCCTCGAGCTCCTCGGCCACCACCCGAGCCAGGCGCTTGACTCCCTCCTCGATCTGCTCCAGGGAGCTGTAGGAGAAGTTGATGCGCATGGTGTTGTGCTCGGGCTCGTCGAAGTAGAAGGACGACCCTCCCACGTACGCGACCTTGCGCTCGATGGCCTTGAGCAGCATCTTGTCCGTGTCGATCCCCTCGGGGAGGCGGATCCAGAGGAACAGGCCCCCCTCGGGTTTGGTCCAGGAGATATCCGGCCGCTTGGGCATGTGCTGTTCCAGCAGTTCGGTCATGTAATTGCGCTTGTCCCGGTAGATGCCGCAGGTGTGCTCGATGACGGAGTAGATCTTGCCGGTCTTGAGGTACTCGGCGATCCACTTCTGGGCGAAGACGTTCGTGCACAGGTCCATGGCCTGCTTGGCCACCACGAACTTGGAGATGATGTCCGGGTTCGCCATGACCCAGCCCATCCGGGTGCCCGGGGCGAGGATCTTGGAGAAGGTCTTGAAATTGAGGACGTTCCCCCGGTTCTCCCCCTCCTGGTCCAGCTGGAAGATCGAGGGCAGGGTCTTGCCCAGGAACCGGATCTCCCGGTAGGGGGAATCCTCCACCAGGGGAAGGCCGGTCCGGTAGGAGAATTCCAGGAGGGCCTTCCGCTTCTCCACGCTCCAGCAGATCCCCGTGGGGTTCTGGAAGTCCGGTATGACGTAGATGAACTTGATCCGCTTGCCGTCCCGCAGGGCGGAGGCGTAGCGCCTCTCCAGTTCGTCCATGTCGAACCCGTCGTCCGCCTTGCTGAAGGGGATGCCCAGGACCCGGCCCCGGTAGGACTGGATGGCCTGGATGGTCCCCAGGTAGGTGGGGTGGCCGCCGATGATGTAGTCCCCCGGATCGATGAAGACCTTGGCCACGATGTCCAGGGCCTGCTGGCTGGCGGATACGACCAGGAGGTGGTCCTGGCCGATCTTCACCCCCTGGCGGGCCTCGAATTTGATCAGCTCATCCTTCAGGTCCGGATCGCCCTCGGTGGTCCCGTACTGGAGGGCCTTGGTCGCGTGCTTGACGAACACGACGTCGGCGGCGGCCCGGAGGTCCTCCACCGGGAAGGTCTCCGGCGCGGGGAGTCCGCCCGCGAACGAGATGATGTCCGGCTTCTGGGTCAGCTTGAGGAGCTCCCGGATGACGGATTTCTTCATGTTCAGGGCGTTCTCGGAATAGAGCGATTCGAAGGAAGCCATGGATCGTCTCCTTGGTGGTTTCGCCGTTCCGGGCGACCGGCCCGGTCCGGCAGTTCCGATCATGCTAACCGATACGGAGCCGCTTCGTAAAGGTTGCGGGTCCGGAGCCGGGCAAGCGCGGTTTTCTGCGGCGGGATCCGGCATTGACGCGGGGAGGCGCTTTCTTTAGGGTGTAGGAAAGGGCCGTCGAAGGACCGTGAGCGGTCCGGTGCCCCTCCCGAGCGAGGTACATATGCCCCTGAACTGCGGAATCATCGGACTGCCCACGGTCGGCAAGACCACGATATTCACCGCCCTGACCCGGGTCAAGGCGGAGATCTCCAACTATTCCTCCGCCAAGAATCCCAACCTGGGCATCATCGCCGTGCCGGACCCACGGCTGGACCGGCTCACGGAGATGTTCAAGCCCCGGAAGAAGGTCCCCGCCACGGTGGAGTTCGTGGACATCGCGGGGCTGGCCTCCGCGGCCTCCAAGAAGGAGGGAGCCAACCAGTTCCTGGCCCACATCCGGGACTCCGCGGTCCTGGCCCACGTGGTCCGGTGCTTCGAGGACCCCGAGGTGCCCCACGTCTCCAACCGGGTGAGCCCCGGGGACGACATCGAGATGCTCCACCTGGAGCTGGCCCTGGCGGACCTGGAGACCGTGGACAAGCGCGCGGAAAAACTCCAGAAGGAGCTGAAGGATCCCGCCAAGAAGAAGGATGCCGAACGGGAACTGGCCGCCTACGCCAAGATCCGCCCCGCCCTGCAGGAGGGCCGTCCGGCCCGGTCCGTCTCCCTGGATGCCGAGGAGGCCGAGGCGGTCAAGCGCTCCTTCCTCATCACGATGAAGAAGGAGCTCTACGTCTGCAACGCCGACGAGGAGGGGATCTGCACGGGCAGCCCCCACGTCGAGGCGGTGCGGAGGATCGCCGAGGCCGAGGGCGCCGAGTGCGTGGTCATCTGCGGGAAGTTCGAGTCCGAGCTGGCGGACCTGGAGAGCGAGGAGGAGAAGGCGGAATTCCTGGCGGAGCTGGGCCTGGCGGAATCCGGCCTGTCGGCCCTGATCCACGCCGTCTACCACCTCCTGGGCCTGCGCACCTTCTTCACCGCCGGGGAGGACGAGTGCCGGGCCTGGACCATCCATGTCGGGGACAAGGCTCCCGCCGCGGCGGGGACCATCCACACGGACTTCGAGAAGGGTTTCATCAAGGCCGAGGTCTACCGCTACGACGACCTCATGGAATACGGCAGTGAGCACGCCGTGAAGTCCGCCGGCAAACTCCGCCTGGAAGGCAAGGAGTACGTCGTCCAGGACGGGGATGTGATGTTCTTCAAATTCAATATTTGATACCCGCCCGTCCTGGACGACGTTTCAGGAATATCGACGAACGCGAACGCGTTCGTCGCCGTCCGGCGCCCCGCGCCGGACGAGACGGGGATGTGATGTTCTTCAAGTTTAATATCTAGCTAAAAGACTCGCGATTCGGTGGATCGCGGAAGGCTTAGAGGCCTTCCGCGCCGCCGGAGCGCCCGGCGCTCCGGCGCGGACGACGTTCCGGTGGGATCGACGAACGCGAACGCGTTCGTCGCCGTCCGGCGCCCCGCGCCGGACGAGACGGGGGTGTGATGTTCTTCAAATTCAATGTTCAGTCTTCCCGGACCAGGCCTCGCTTGGCCAGCTCCTCGAAGAGCACGTCCAGGAAGACGAGCCGGGCGCGGACCCCGTCCTTTTCCCCGGTCCGCTCCTCCCAGGCCCGGTCCACGGCCCGTTCCAGTTCGCCTCGCGGGGGCCGGGGGTCCCGGGAAGGCTCCAGGGCCCGCGCCAGGGAGCAGGAGGGGGAATGGGAGCCGAAGCCCCCGCAGGCCGGGCAGGCCCCGCGCTCCCGGGCCTCCGGTAGGGAGGGAGAACCGGCGGTCGCGCCGAGAGCCTCGCCTCCGGTCTCCGCGTACAGGCTGTAGGCGGGGGCGGAGAACTCCTGGGCCTTCAGTACCCGCCAGGTTTCCTGGAGGGCCGAACGAGCGCGTGCCAACTCCTCCGTGGCCACCACGAAGGCCGTCCGGTATTCCTCGGTCCGTGCGTTGGCCCTGCGGAGGGCGTCGCTGGCCATGTCCGGAAGGTCCCGAGTGTCTTCCAGGAGGGCGCGCAGGCGGCGGACCTCCTCCACCAACTGCTCCCGGCGCAGGGAGTGGAGGGCGTGATCGGCTTCGTCATTCTTGGACATTTCGTGGTAAACTATAGCGAAGGAAGCGGGAAATGTCAGCGAAGATCGAGGGAAAACGCAGGATTCGCGTCGCAGCCCGGGTCGTCCTGCTGTTGTGCCTATTCGGGCCGTCCGCCGCCTTCGGGCAGGAAGCCCGGGCCGGATTCTCCCCGGGGTCGGAACTCCCCGGCCATACGGGAGCCGTGAACTCCCTGGCCTGGTCCCCGGACGGCGGGCTCCTGGCCTCCGCGGGAGGGGACAGGACCTGCCGGATCTGGGATCCCTCCGGAGGGATCCCGACCGCCGTCGTCTCGATCCCGGCCGCGGTCTGGGGAGTGTCCTGGGCGCCGGATTCCCGCCGCTTCGCCGCGGCGTCCGTGGATTCCGTCCTGCGCATCTTCCGCCGGGACGGGACCCTGGAACGGGAAGTCCGGCTGGAGGCGTCCGGAGCCTACTGTGTCTCCTGGTCGCCCGGGGGACCGCGCGTGGCGGCCGGCCTGTCCTCGGGATCCGTCCTCGTCCTCGACGCGGATACGGGCCAGGGAACGACCTTTCCCGTCTCGGACGGGTCCGAGGGGCTGTCCACCCAGATCATAGCCCTGGCCTGGTCTCCCGACGGCCGTCGGATAGCGGCCGGAGGCATGGATTTCGTGGTGCGGATCCTGGATCCCCAGACCGGTCGGATAGAACGGGAACTGAGGGCGCCCGGGGAGGCCCGGAAGGACGTGAACGGCCTGGCCTGGTCCCCGGACGGGACCCGGATCGCCGTCTGCCAGCAGGACGGCCGGGTGCGGATCTGGAACGCGGATACGGGCGCCCTAATAGCAGCCAGCTCCCAAGCCGGCGGATGGCTCCGGGCGGTCGCGTGGTCCCCGGACGGGAGGTATCTGGCGACCGCGGGGAACGGCCGGGACATCGCGGTGCGGGACGGTTCCGACGGCCGGATCCTGGCGACGATTCCCGCCCATCGATCCCCCGTATGGTCCCTGGCCTGGTCGCCCGACGGTTCGCGCCTGGCTTCGGGCTCCGGCCAGTACGCGACGGCCGGGGGGGACTGCTCCGTACGGATCTGGGACGTCCGTCGGGACTGACCGGACAGCTCGGCCGCTACAATCCGCTATACAAATATTAAGCACCCCTTGCCCGGCCGCCCGGGCTTGGGTATGCTCTAGCCATCATGGATAAGCTGATCATCAAGGGCGCTCGGGAACACAACCTGAAGAACATAGACATCGAACTTCCCCGGGACAAGCTGGTCGTCGTCTCCGGGCTCTCCGGCTCCGGCAAGAGCTCCCTGGCCTTCGACACGATCTTCGCGGAGGGACAGAGGCGCTACGTGGAGTCCCTGTCCGCCTACGCCCGTCAGTTCCTGGGGCGCATGGACAAGCCCGACGTCGACTATATCGAGGGCCTGTCCCCGGCCATCTCCATCGAGCAGAAGAGCACCCATCGCAACCCCCGGTCCACGGTGGGCACGGTTACGGAGATCTACGATTATTACCGTCTCCTCTACGCCCGGATCGGGATCCCCCACTGCCCCCAGTGCGGCCGGGAGATCAAGGAGCAGGGCATCGACCAGATCCTGGACACGATCCTCTCCTGGCCCAAGGGCTCCAAACTCCAGATCCTGGCCCCCGTGGTCCGGGGCAAGAAGGGGGAGCACCAGAAGATCCTGGAGGACGCCCGGAAGCAGGGCTTCGTCCGGGCGCGGGTGAACGGCGAGATAGTCTCCCTGGAGGACGAGATCCGGCTGGAGAAGCAGAAGAAGCACAGCATCGAGATCATCGTGGACCGGATCAAGCTCAGTGAGGATTCCCGGAAACGCCTGGCGGAGAGCGTGGAGACGGCCCTGCAGATCGCCGAGGACGCGGCCGTCGTCGTCCGGGACTCCGGGCAGGGCGAGACCGAGGAGTTCTTCAGCCGCCGGGGGGCCTGCCCGGAGTGCGGAATCAGCCTGCCCGAGCTGGAGCCCCGCCTCTTCTCCTTCAACAATCCCCACGGAGCCTGCCCGTCCTGCACGGGGCTGGGGATGAACCTGGAGTTCGACCCGAACCTGGTCATTCCGGACCCGGACCTCTCCTTCGAGGAGGGGGGGTGCATCCCCTACAACCCCGACGCCGCCTGGAACCGCAGCCGCTTCGAGGCCCTGGCCAAGCACTACAAGTTCTCCCTGGGCACGCCCTTCAGTCGTCTGCCCAAAAAAGTCATGGACGCCATCCTCTACGGCACGGACGACGCGGTCCGGGTCCGCTACGAGAACCGGGAGGGCACGGGACATTTCGAGTACGAGAGCCGTTTCCCCGGCATTTTGGCGGACCTTAAGCGCCGCTACATGGAGACCACCAGCGACGGGATCAAGCAGTGGCTGGAACGCTTCATGACCGAGAAGCCCTGCGAGGCCTGCGGAGGCCGCCGCCTCCGGCCCGAGGCCCTGGCCGTCACGGTGGGGGGCGTCAACGTCCACGACCTGTCCGCCCGGAGCGTGGAGGCCACCCTCGACTTCTTCTCAAACGTCGAGCTCTCGGACACCCGGCGGCAGATCGCCAAGCAGATCCTGAAGGAGATCACGGCCCGCCTGACCTTCATGCGGAACGTGGGGCTGGAGTACCTGACCCTGGAGCGAAAGGCCGCGACCCTCTCGGGCGGGGAGGCCCAGCGGATCCGCCTGGCCACCCAGATCGGGTCCTCCCTGGTGGGGGTCCTGTACATCCTGGACGAGCCGTCCATCGGCCTGCACCAGCGGGACAACCAGCGCCTCATCGACACCCTGACCTACCTGCGGGACATCGGCAACACCCTGATCGTGGTGGAGCACGACGAGCAGACCCTCCGGACCGCGGACTGGATCGTGGACCTGGGACCCGGGGCCGGGGTGCACGGGGGCCGGGTGGTGGCCCAGGGCACCCCCGACCAGGTGATGCGGAGCGCCAAGAGCCTTACCGGACAGTACCTGGCCGGGACCCTGCGGATCGACGTCCCGGCCCGGCGCCGGGAGGGGAACGGCAAGTCCCTGGTCATCCGAGGCTGCCGGGAGCACAACCTCAAGGGCATCGACGTGGACCTGCCCCTGGGGAAATTCGTCTGCATCACCGGGGTGTCCGGTTCCGGGAAGAGCACCCTCCTCACGGACCTCCTCTACCCGGCCATCTCCAACCGGGTGATGGGAACCTCCTGGCCCGAGGGAGAGTTCGATTCCCTGGAGGGTATCGAGCACATCGACAAGATCATCAACATCGACCAGAGCCCCATCGGCCGGACCCCCCGCTCGAACCCCGCCACCTACGTCGGGGTCTTCACCCACATCCGGGACCTCTTCGCCACCCTGCCGGAATCCAAGGCCCGGGGCTGGAAGCCCGGACGCTTCAGCTTCAACGTGAAGGGCGGCCGCTGCGAGAACTGCCAGGGGGACGGCACCATCCGGATCGAGATGAACTTCCTGCCCGACGTCTACATCACCTGCGACGCCTGCCACGGGAAGCGCTTCAACTCGGACACCCTGGACGTCCGCTACAAGGGAAAGAACATCTCCGAGGTCCTGGACATGACCATCGAGGAGGCGGCCTCCTTCTTCGAGCACATCCCCCCGATCGCCCACCGCATGAACACCCTCCTGTCCGTGGGACTGGGCTACATCAAGCTCGGGCAGTCGGCCCTGACCCTCTCGGGCGGCGAAGCCCAGCGGGTCAAGCTGGCCTTCGAGCTGGCCAAGCGGTCCACGGGCAAGACCCTCTACTTCATGGACGAGCCGACCACGGGGCTCCACTTCGCGGACGTAAAGCAGCTCATGGAGGTCATCCAGCGCCTGGTGGAAGCCGGGAACACGGTGGTGATGATCGAGCACAACCTGGACGTGATCAAGCAGGCGGACTGGGTCCTGGACCTGGGGCCCGAGGGCGGGGACAAGGGCGGATCCCTGATCGCCCGGGGAACCCCCGAGGAGATCGCCAAGGCGAAGGGCTCGTACACGGGGAAGTACCTGAGGGAGAGCCTGAAGCAGTAAACGGCGGACAGTGGACGGAAAGCGAGCGGATACACCGGATTCTTCCGTCCACTGACCACGGACCACCGCTGTTGCCCGATCCCCGACTCCTGCTTTACACTGCCTCCGTGAGTCGATCCCGGACGGCCTGGCTCCCCATCCTCCTCGCGGCGCTCGCGGCCGGGGCCGTGTCCGCCCAGGACGACGCCGAGCCGGAGGCCCGTGTCGCGGAGACCGAGGCGGAGCCCTGGGCGGGAGCCGAGGGGACCCGGGCCCTGGACATCGCGGGGGCCGGGTACTACGAACTGATCGCCTGGGTCCGGGCCCTGGGCCTTCCGGAGACGGGGGGAGCCGACCAGCTGCGCTCCCGGCTGTACTCCCAGTACGGGATCCAGGCCCCCGCCGCCGGCCAGGCGGGGGACTCCATCCGCATCGAGGCCGCGGACCGGACGGAGTACTTCAAGCTGGACGCCCCGGGGGAGGAGTACGTACGGCTCTCGGGCGGGGTGGTCCTGACCTACACGGAAGGGGATTCCGGCACCACCCACCGTATCCGGGCGGACGAGATCCTGTACAACCGGACGACGAACCTCCTGGCGGCCCGGGGAGCCGTGGACTACGAGAAGAGCGGCCCCTCCGGCACGGAAACCTTCTACGGCTCCTCCATCACCGTCGACCTCGACTCCTGGGAAGGGCGCTTCCTGGACGGACGCAGCGTCCGGTCCTCCGGGGAGGGCGCCGAGGAAAGCGATCTCGTGTTCGCGGCCGACGAGATCCGCAAGCTCAAGGGCGGGGTCCTGTCCCTCCGGGACGGGCTCATCACCTCCAGCCGGGCGGAGGATCCGTATTGGTCCGTCCGGGCCAGCCGGATCTGGCTACTTTCGGAGAACGAGTGGGCCATAGCCAACGCGGTTCTCTCGGTCGGAAACGTCCCCGTCCTGTACCTTCCCTTCTTCTACTACCCCGGGCAGGAGATCGTCTTCCACCCCGCCATCGGGTACCGGACCCGGGAGGGGCGATTCCTCCAGACCACGACCTACCTGGTCGGGGAGAAGGCGGAATCCTCCGGGGACGACTTCAACCTCTTCAAGACGGTCCGCACGGGCCCGGGGTACGAGAAGGAGCTCCGGGGGGTCTTCCTCCGGGAGACGAACCGGCCTCGGACGGAGGTGCCCCGGGACAACCTCAAGCTCCTGGCGGACGTCTACTCCAACCTCGGGGCCTTCCTGGGCGTGGAGGGCACCTTCCAGAGCCTCGGGGGCTTCCGGGACCTCAAGTTCTCCCTGGGGCTCGGCCTGAGCCGGTCCCTTTTCGCCTCGGGCGGGTATTACACGCCCTTCACGTCCGCCGGGGATTTCCGGAGCGTCTGGAACGAATCCACCCTATGGGGTGTCGTCCTGCCGTTCCGGTACTCGTTGAACCTGGACACGAAGCTCGCCCTCGGGCCCCTTACGGCGGCCGTGACCTTGCCCCTAGCCTCGGATCCCTTCTTCGACCAGGACTTCCGGAACCGGTCCGAGGACATGAACTGGCTCAAGCTCATGTCCGGGGATGCCCCGGCGACGGCGACCGGGGAGACGAGCTCCTTCACCCAGCGCCTTTCCCTGTCCGGGGCCGTCCCCGTCCCCGGCCTGGCGCCCTGGATCGGAGCCCTGACCCTGGACAGGCTGACGATTTCCCTGTACTGGAAGCCGATCCTTCGGGCGACCCCGGTGGACCCGGACGAAGCCACCCTCTTCGCCGTGGATCCCCTGCGGAAGTTCTTCGCCCCGGAACTCTTCACGATCGCGGACCTGGCCCTGACCATCCGGGGGGAGTTGCTGGGGTTCTCGGGCACCCCGTCCGCGGCGCCCGATCCCGCCCGGGGGAGCTCGGCGGGCGCCGGGGCGGGGACCGAAGCTCCCGCGTCCGGTCTCCCCGAGCCGGAGCCGCCCTGGGCCGCGGAGGTTCCCGAGCCGGCCGGTAACGACGGGGCGCCCTCGGACGACGGGAGGGGCGGGGATGCCGTCCTCGGGTCCTCCGGACCGGAGGATTGGACCTTCAAGCCTCCGCCGGCCTCCCCGGATCCCGCGGCATCCCGGGCCGCGGGCCTGTCCGGCGGGCTCTCGTACTCGATCTCCCCCTCCGCGCAGTTCGAGCGGCGGTACCCGACGGCCTTCTGGGACGAGCCCGCGGACGTGGTGAACGAGGGCCTCTACGACCTGGCCGGCTACCGCCTGGCCGCGAGCCTGGATGCCCGGACGTCCTGGGCCTCGGATGTCCTGAGCTCCAGCCTGACCCTGGCCTGGAACTCCCAGGCCCAGGTCCGCTCGGGGATCGACCCGGACATCACCCACGTGAGCGCAGCCCAACGGGACGCCTGGGCGGTCCAGGATGCCCGGTACCGTTACGAGCGCGTCACCGGCACTCTCAAGCTGACGAGCTTCCCCCTGCGGGAGATCTGGCTCCTGGCCCCGACCTCCCTGAGCTACACCCTGACGGGATACCTGTACAATACCGTCTATCGGGAGGGGTCCGCGCCCGGCGTTCCCGTCTACGATGTCTTCGGGCCGGACTGGTCGACGGATACGATCAAGGTCCACAGCCTGGCCGCCACCCTGGGGGTCCGGCCCTACGGGTACGAGCAGAGCCTGACCCTCACGACCACCCTGCCTCCCCGCCTGGAATCCTACGGTCTGGACCTCAAGGCGAACCTGCCGTACGCGATCTTCCAAGGCACGACCAAGTACTACCGGCCGGTGGCGGGCGCGGATTTCCTCTGGGACGCCCTGACCCTGCGGGCCACCCTGGGTCCGGCCGAGGGGCCGACCCTGACGGACCAGTTCGTCTGGAACACCGAGCAGGGATATGCCGCGTCGAATACGGCCTCCTTCGCCTGGGGCGGCTTCCGGGCTTCCCTCGCGGCACGAAGATCCCAGGCCTTCGAGCTGATCCCGGGCTCCGGGTGGCAGGCGGTCGGCGCGGAGGAACTCCGTCTCTCGGAAGCCGCCGCCTCCTATCGGGCGGAGGCGGACCTGGGACTGTCCCGGGACGGATCGGTCCGATTCAAGGGTTCGATGAACGCCCAGTTCTCCCAAAGCCTGCTGAAAGCCACGGAATCGGTCCTGGCCCTCACCTACGGCCTAACCCTCTCGGTCCCCGGGATCCTGGACGTCGAGATCGCCGGGACCTCCCAAAATTCCTCGGTGTGGAGGTACGCGCCGGACTGGTTCGGCATGTCCGGCCTGGGCTTCGAACCCGTGAACGTCCTTGCGGATCTTTGGAATTCCGTCTCCCTCTGGGATCCCGCGGCTCTTCGGAGCGCCCAGTTCAAGCTCAAGGGGCTCTCGGTCAAGGCGACCCATTACATGGAGGATTGGGACCTGGTCTTCGAGTACAAGGGCGGCCCGGAGCTCATCACCACCTCGACGCCCTACGTCTACGAGTTCATTTCCTCTTTTTCCCTGTTCCTGACCTGGAAGGCCATCCCCCAGATCACCACCTCCGTGGTCAAAGACAAGGAAGGGTTCCGCACCAAGTAGTGAGACCGCACGAACCGGGACCGGCCAGGCGCTTTCTTGATTTTTCAGACCCGGAAGGGTAGGATGAGGGGAAGAGGCGCTATTGGAAAGCTGCATCGGGATCGCGCTGGAGGATACCAGCCTGTTGGCCGACATCTGCGGGGTCAACGATTACAACCTTCGGGTTTTGGAACGCCTGATGGGCGGCCGGGTCTTTTCCCGGGGAAACGAGATCTTTCTGGAAACCTCGGATACCGGGGACCGGGAGGTGTTTCGCCGACTCCTGGACCAGCTCGTGGAATCCGTGGAGGACGGTCTGCCCGCCTCTCCCGATCTGATCACCGCCCTCCACGCCACCCTGACCCCCGAGGGGGCCTCCTCCTGCTCGGACGCCTTCCGGGACGCCTGCGTCCAGATTCCCGGGGGATTCGGCAAGGTTTTTCCCCGCACCCCCAACCAGACCCTCTACCTCAAGGGTCTGGCCACCCACGACATCTCCTTCGCGGTGGGCCCCGCGGGTACGGGAAAGACCTACCTGGCCGTAGCCTGGGCCCTCCGGGAGCTACTGTCCAAGAACCGGCGCAAGCTCGTCCTGACCCGGCCCGTGGTGGAAGCCGGTGAGAGTCTGGGATACCTTCCCGGCGATCTGGGGCAGAAGATCAGCCCCTACCTACGGCCCCTGTACGATTCGATGGAAGCCCTGGTGCCCTACGAGACCGTCCGCAGGCTGGAGGAAAGCCGGGCCATCGAGATCGCGCCCCTGGCCTACATGCGCGGCCGGAGCCTAAACCACTGCGTCGTGATCCTGGACGAGGCCCAGAACACCACGAAGGAGCAGATGAAGATGTTCCTCACCCGCCTGGGGGAAAAGTCCGCCGCGGTCATCACCGGGGACATCACCCAGATCGACCTCCCCCGCAAGACCGATTCCGGCCTGGTCCACGCCCTGGAACTCCTGGCCGGCCTGGACGGCATCTTCGTGTGCCGCATGGACGGCCGGGATGTCGTACGCAACCCCCTGGTGAAACGGATCATACAAGCCTATGAATCCGAGTGATCCCTCCGGGCCGGCCCCGTTTTCCTGGGGGAAGCTGCGGGCCGCGTTGAATTCCGGCCGGGAGAAGCGCCCGGAGATACTCAGCCTCGCCGGGGCTTTCCTGACCTGCGCGGCGGCCTTCCTCCTCCTCGGGGAGGCGGACCTCGCGCGGCTGGGCCGGGCGGACATCGGGCTGGAGGTCGGGAGGGTCGCGGACAAGGACGTCATCGCGGAACGGGATTACGTGTACACCGACGAATCCGCGACCCGGCTCAGGGTGGAGGCGGAGAAGCGCCTCGTGCCCCCGATCTTCGTCGTGGACGACCGGATCGGATCCCAGGCCCTGGCGTCCTTCGAGGCCTTCCGGGACGGCTTCCTGAAGCTGGCCGCCGAGGACCTTCCCCCGGAGACCTTCCGCCTGCGCTTCCAGAGGGAATGGCCGGACCTCCTCGGCCTGGACGAGGCCCAGGCCCTGGCCGCCTATACGGCTCCGGGCCAGGCCTTTTCCCATGCCGCCCAGGTGCTGACCTCCCTGTTCGAGCGCGGGATCGTGGCCATGCCGGAGCAGGGCCTGGGGGGGTTCAACCCGGACACCATCGAGATCCGACGCTGGGTGAAAGGAAGGCTGGAGTACGAGCAGATCGCCGCGGACCGGGTCCCGACCCTGCGGATCGCCCTGGGCCTGGCCCGGACGGCCCTGCAGGCCAAGAACCTCCCGCGTCCCGCGTACCAGGCCGCCCTCCGGCTGACGGAGCTCTACCTCAAGGAGAACGCCTCCTTCGATTCCGTGCTTAGCCGGGGCCGCCTGGAGGCCGCGGAGCGCTCGGTGGAGCCCGTGGTGCGCAAGATCGAGCGGGGAGAGCGGATCATCCGCAAGGGCTTCATCGTGACGGAAACGGACATGGAGCGGCTGCAGGTGATCCGGGAATCCTCCCGCGCGCCGAACTGGGGCCCCCTCCTGGGCGGGACGGCCCTCCTCGGACTCATCCTCCTGTTCTCGATCCTCCTTCTGTCCCACCCGGTTTCCGGGATACGGCTGGACCGCAAGCATTACCTGTTCACCCTGGGCCTCGGGACCCTGTATTTCGTGCTGGCCGTAGGCCTCAGGCGGCTCTTTGCCCTGGACGCCCCGGGCTCCCTGGCCGTCTTCCTGCCCACGGGGCTCTTCTCCATGCTGGCCGCCATCCTCCTGGGCACGAGGTTCGCCGCCCTGTCGACGATCATCCTGGGCTTCCTGGCCCTTCTGGGGTCGGGCTTCGACTCCCTGAGCTTCGCGGCCGCCTCCTTCGCGGGGCTCTCGGGCACCTTCGCCGCCCGGAACGCGGAAAAGCGCATCGACCTGATCCGGGCGGGAGTGATCCTGGGCTTCCTGCAGGGGGCTGCGGGGTTCATGCTCTCGGGGCTCGCCTCCACGGAGATCCTGGACGCCGCGCGGCGGGTGGCCGCCGACTTCCTGAACGGGTTCTTTTGCGGGGTCCTCACCCTGGGGTTCCTGCCCCTCCTGGAGCAGGCCCTGAACTCCCCCACCCGGTTCCGGCTCATGGAGCTCTCGGACATGAACGCCCCGATCCTGAAGCGCCTGCTGACCGTGGCCCCGGGAACCTACAGCCACTCCGTGACCGTGGCGCACCTGGCGGAGAGCGCCTGTCGGGAGATCGGCGCCAACGCCCTCCTGGCCCGGGTCGGAGCCTACTATCACGACATCGGGAAGATCGAGCAGCCCGAGTACTTCATCGAGAACCAGGGGGGCGGGTACAACAAGCACGACAAGATGAACCCCCGCCTGTCCGCCACGGTGATCCGCAGCCACGTCAAGCTCGGGGCGGAGCGGGCGCGGTCCCTGGGGCTGCCGGACGAGGTGGTGGAGATCGTGGCCCAGCACCACGGCAACGGGATCATCACCTGGTTCTACGACAAGGCCCTGAAGGCGGACGGCGAGGTCCGCCCGGACGATTTTTCCTATCCCGGCCAGCCCCCCGCCTCCCGGGAGGCCGCGGTGGTGATGCTGGCGGATTCCGTGGAAGCCGCCACCCGGAGCCTCAAGAAACCGACCCTGGCCCGGCTGGAGCAGGCCATCCACGACCTGATCATGGACAAGTTCGCCCAGGGCCAGCTGGCCCGGACGAACCTGACCTTCCGGGACCTGGAGACCATCATGAACACCTTCACCCGGATCCTGGCGGGCCACTTCCACACCCGGATCGAGTATCCCAAGGCACGGGAATCCGCCCGATGAACTCGATCGGGATCTCCGTGGAGGGCGTGGACCCCCCGGAATGGATGGAAAGGGCGGAATCCTTCGCCCGGACCGTCCTTTCGGAACTCGGGAAGGACGGGTGGGAACTCTCCATCCTCCTCTGCGGGGACTCCTTCATCCGCGGCCTGAACGCCCAGTACCGGGGAAAGGACGTCTCCACGGACGTGCTCTCCTTCGAGCAGGGCGAGTGGTACGTGTCCGGGGATGGAGACCGCCGCTTCCTGGCGGGGGACGTCGTGATCTCCCTGGAAACCCTGGGAAGAACCTGTGCGGATCTCGGAATTCCCGTGAACGAGGAGCTCAAGCGGCTCATTCTCCATGGTATACTGCACCTGTCGGGGTACGACCACGACGAATCAGATCCCCGGGGGGAGATGCTGGACTATCAGGAATCCCTTCTAAAAAAGTTCTCGGAGGTACACCTGCTTTGAAGACTTCCTCGCTCTTGGAACGGCTCTTTCCCCAGCGCCGGCGTTCCCTGTCGGAGGAGGATTCCGACGAGGCCTCGACGGAACGCAAGGAGATGATTCGGGGCGTCGAGGAGCTCTCGGAGACCACCGTCAAGGAGGTGATGGTCCCGCGGATCGACACGGTCTTCCTGCCCGTGGACGCGGACCGGGACGAGGTCCTGGAAACCGCGATCACCTGCGGACATTCCCGGATACCGGTGTACCGGGACACGATCGACAACGTGGAGGGTGTCCTCTACGTGAAGGACCTCCTGCGCACCCTGGTCCGGGGCGCTGACCTGGACCTGACCGGGATCATCCGCAAACCCTTCTTCGTGCCCGATTCCAAGCGCATCGATTCCCTCCTCCGGGAATTCAAGCGGCGCCGGGTCCACATAGCCGTGGCCATCGACGAGTACGGCGGGGTGTCCGGGATCGTCTGCATGGAGGACATCATCGAGGAGATAGTCGGGGACATCCAGGACGAGTTCGACAACGAGCGGGAGGACATCGTCGCCCTGGGGGACGGGATCTGGCTCTGCGACGCCCGGGTGAACATCCAGGACCTGAACGAGGAGATCGACGCCTCCCTGCCCGTGGAGGAGTTCGACACCCTCGGGGGCTTCGTGTTCGACCTCTTCGGCAAGATCCCGGCCCGGTACGAGAAGGCTTCCTGGAAGGCATGGGACTTCGTGATCCAGGAGATGGACGGCCACCGCATCACCTCCGTGAAGATGGTGCGCAGGCCCGAGGAACCCGGGGAGCCATGACGCGCAGGCCGATCCGTCCGGGAGCGCCCCTGTCCGCCGCCCCCCTCCTGCTGGCGGCCCTGATCCTCTCGTCGTCCGTCCCGTCCCTTTCCGCCCAGACCGGGACGGACGCTCCCGCCCTGGTCCGGCGCGCCGCGGAAGCCCGGCTGGCGGAGGATTGGTTCGAGGCCGTCGAGCTCTACCTGGCCGCCCTGCAGGTAAATCCCGCGTACACCGACGCTATCCAGGGGCTCGCGGAGTCCTACTACGCCCTGGAGGAGTACGGCCAGGCCCTGACCCGGGTCACGGAAGCCCGGAGGTTCAAGGGGGACGACCCGGCCCTCCTGTCCATGGAGGCCTTCATCCGCATCGGGCTGGGGGAGACGGCCAAGGCCTCGGAGCTATTCCGGGCCGTCCTGGCCCGGCTTCCGAACGACCTGGAGGCGCGATTCGGGCTCGCCCTGCTGGACCTGAGGTCCGGGCGATCCACGGACGCCCGTGCGCGGCTCTCCGAGAGCCTGCGTATCTCTCCCCGGAACGCCCGGGCCCTCCTGTCCCTGGCCCTGATCTCCGCGGACGCGGGCCGGTCCCGGGACGCCCAGACCTACATCGAGAGCGCCCTGCGCTATCACTCCCAGGACCCCCGTACCCAGTACGTGGCGGCCCGGCTGGCGGCCCGGAGCGGCCGCGAGCGGGAGGCGGTGGACCGGGCGCGGTCGGCCCTGGAGCTCCGTCCGTCCTACGGCGAGGCCCGGCGTCTCCTGGCCTCCCTGTTGCTGGATTCCGGAGACCCCGGGACCGCGGCCCAGCTCATGGAATCGGCGGTGGCACGGGACCGGGACGACGCCCTGGCCTGGTACACCCTGGGGGTGGCCCGCTCCCGGCAGGGACAGACGGATCCGGGGATCTACGCCTTCGAGGCCTCCCTGTCCCTGCGCCCGGACGACGAGGTCGCGCGCCGGGCCCTGGAGGACCTGGTGATCGACGCCACCCCGGTCGAAGACCCCCGTCGCTCCCGGGTGGCCGCGGAGCGCTTCGCCCGGGGCCGGCAATACGAATCCAACCGGGAATACGAGCGGGCCCTGGCGGAGTACCGGCGGGGCCTCAAGGTGGATCCCTACTCCAAGCCGGGCCGGGAACGCTACGCGGAGCTTCTCAGGCTTAGGGGAAAGCCTTCCTCCTATCTGGCGGAACTGGAGTTCCTGAAGTCCCTGGACAAGGCGGATCCGGCCATCCTGGACGCCGCGGAGAACTACGCCAGCGCCCTGTCGGGTGCGGTCGGCCGTTCCTGGGGGCTGGACCAGCTCCTTCTGGGTAAGCGTCCCTACCGGATCGCTTTCTTCTCCCTCCCCGGACAGGGCCCGGCCTATCATCCCGGGGTCGGGGCGGTCCTCGCCCGAGCCCTGAGGGACGAGACGGCCCGATCCTCCCGGTACGCGGTTTCCTCCGAGACCGCGGCCGCCGCCTCCTTCGCGGACGCCTTCCGCTCGGCCCGGGATTCCGGGGCGGATTGGTTCGGGTTGGTCCGGACGGAGGAGACCGAGAGGGACATCCGGCTATCCCTGGAAGTCTACGTGGCCCGGACCGGAAGCCCCGCGGCCTCCTATTCCTCCCTCCGGAGCGGGAACGAACGGGTCACCCGGGCGGTATCCCACCTGGCCGGCCTCCTGGAATCCGCCCCACCCCTCCGGGGCACCCTCCTGCGCAGGAACGGGGACAAGGTCCTCGTGGACCTGGGGAGGAACGACGGCGTGGCGGCGGGGGATACGCTTCTGGTCGTCCGGAAGGGCGGCATCGCCCCGAGCCCCCAGGGGATCGGGATCGCGTACCGGGAAGCCGACGTGACCGGGGAGATCGAGATCACCCGGACGGACGAGGAGGTTTCCGAGGGGATGCTCCGCAGGTCGGGATACCTGGACCGCTCCAATCTCGGGGATTCGGTGGTACGGAAACCCGACCCTCCGAAGCCCGAGACCGGGGACGCCGCGGCGGGCAAGACTCCGCCTCCCGGGAACCCGGCGCCCCAGACCGAGATCCCGTCGGGGGAACCCGTCTGGCCGGGCCTCTTCGAGGAGATACGGCGACTCCGCTGATTGGCTTTTAATTTATAGATATATGTATACTTATACCATCCCCGGGAGATGCTCCGGGACGGACCCTGCCGGAGTGAGGGAAGATGTATAAATATCCGTTACTACGGAAAGTATTTCATTCTATGACAAGATTTTCCTGCCTTGCCCAAATCCGGAAACCCGGGTAAGATAAACCCAGGAAGGGCCGCAGCGCCCTTCAATCACCAAACACGCGTATGTCCAACAAGGAGGGCATCGTGAACGCATATATCAAGGAAGTCCTGGACGGCCTCAAGGCCCGCTACCCCTGGGAGAACGAGTTCCTCCAGGCCGCGGAGGAGGTGCTGGAGTCCATCGAGCCCCTCATCGAGGCGGAGCCCAAGTACAAGGCCCAGCGCATCCTGGAGCGCATCATCGAGCCCGAGCGCTCCATCCTCTTCCGCGTTCCGTGGATCGACGACAAGGGCGAATACCACGTCAACCGGGGCTACCGCGTTCAGTTCAACTCCGCCATCGGTCCCTACAAGGGCGGGATCCGCTTCCACCCGAAGGTCCAGCTCTCCACCCTCAAGTTCCTGGGCTTCGAGCAGACCTTCAAGAACTCCCTGACCAGCCTGCCCATGGGCGGCGGCAAGGGCGGCTCGGACTTCGATCCCAACGGCAAGAGCGACAACGAGATCATGCGCTTCTGCCAGAGCTTCATGACCGAGCTCTTCCGCCACATCGGCCCGGACACGGACGTGCCGGCGGGCGACATCGGCGTGGGCGGCCGCGAGGTCGGGTACATGTTCGGCCAGTACAAGCGCTTGGCCAACGAGTTCACCGGCGTCCTCACGGGCAAGGGACTGACCTTCGGCGGCTCCCTCATCCGCCCGGAGGCCACGGGCTTCGGCGCCGTCTACTTCGCCGAGGAGATGCTCAAGCTGAAGAACGATTCCCTGAAGGGCAAGGTCGTCTCCGTGTCCGGCTTCGGCAACGTAGCCTGGGGCGCCTGCATCAAGGCCTCCCAGCTGGGCGCCAAGGTCGTCACCATCTCCGGTCCGGACGGTTACGTCTACGACCCGGACGGGATCGGGACCCAGGAGAAGTGGAACTACCTGGAGCAGATGCTGGTCATCGACCGGAACAAGGTGGAGACCTACGCCAAGAAGTTCCCCAACGCCAAGTTCTTCGCGGGCAAGAAGCCCTGGGAGCAGAAGGTCGACATCGCCATGCCCTGCGCCATCCAGAACGAGCTCAACGGCGAGGACGCGAAGACCCTCCTCGCGAACGGCGTCAAGATCGTCGTCGAGGTCTCCAACATGGGCTGCACCCCCGAGGCCTGGAAGCTCTTCATCGAGAAGAAGATCCCCTTCGCTCCCGGCAAGGCGGCGAACGCGGGCGGCGTGGCCACCTCGGGCCTGGAGATGAGCCAGAACTCCATGCGCCTGGCCTGGAGCGCCGAGGAAGTGGACAGGCGGCTCCACGAGATCATGATCAACATCCACCGCGCCTGCGTGGAGACCGCCAAGCAGTACGGCCACGAGGGGAACTACGTCGTGGGCGGGAACATCGCGGGCTTCAAGAAGGTCGCCGACGCCATGATTGCCCAGGGCTTGGTATAAACCGGCCTGCAGGGTCATGGCGTCGGGACGCCATGATCGCGCAGGGACTGGTCTAGCCGCGGCGCTTCGCGCCGCGGCTGTTCGGAACCCGCGCAAAGCGCGGGTTCCGGCTGCCCAGGATTTGGTCCTGTAGGCGCTTCGCGCCGTTGCTGTTCGGAATCCGCGCTTGGCGCGGATTCCGGCTGCCCAGGATTTGGTCCTGTAGGCGCTTCGCGCCGCGGCTGTTCGGAACCCGCGCAAAGCGCGGGTTCCGGCTGCCCAGGATATGGACGAGGAAGCTCGCTGCGCCGGACAGGCTGATGATATGAAGTATGAATAAACGTACGGGCGGTCCCGAAAGGGACCGCCCCTTTTTTATGACACCGGCAGGGGCTCCCTGCGGCCCAGGAGGACCTCGAAATCCGGGGCGGGAAGGGCCTTGCTGAAGTAGTACCCCTGCATCCGTTCCACTCCCAGGCCTGCCAGGATGTCGCGCTGTTCCCGGGTGGCGACCCCCTCGACGACGATGCGCTTGTCCTTGCTTACGATCATCCCGATCATTCCCGCCAGGAAAGCCCGTTCCTCCTCGTCCTCGGCCACGTTGTCCACGAAGCACTTGTCGATCTTGATGACCCCCGCCGGAAGCCGCTTCAGGTAGGCCAGGGACGAGTAGCCGGCTCCGAAGTCGTCGATGTAGACGTCCACCCCGATGTCCTTCAGGCGGCGTATCTTGCCGATGGCGTCCTCGATGTCCATCATGCTCTGGGTTTCCGTGATCTCCAGCTTCAGCTGGGCCGGCGGAACTCCCTCGGAGCGGAGGACCCGGTCGATGTACTCCACGAGGCCTTCCCCGGCGAATTCCTTGGCCGAGAGGTTCACGGAGATGTACCGGTCCCCCAGGAGCCCGCTCCAGCGCTTGATATGCTTGCAGACCTGGAAGAGGACCCAGCGGCCGATCATGATGGTGTCCCCGGATTCCTCCGCCAGGGGGATGAACTCCATGGGCGGGATGTTCCCCATCTCCGGGTGGGACCACCGGATCAGGGCCTCCGCACCGATCAGGGATCCCGCGGCGTCCACGATGGGCTGGAAGTGGGTCTCGAACTGCTCCGCCACCAGGGCCGTCCGGAGGTCGGACCTCAGCTTGGCTTTCCGGAGGGCGGCCCGGTGCAGCTCCTGGTTGAAGATGATCAGGGGCTCGTTCCTGGTCTGGGCCTCCTCCATGGCGGACAGGGCGAACTTGACCAGGCTCTTCTTGTCGTCCCCGTCATCCGGGAAAACCGAGGCCCCGATGTTGCACCCGATGTTGATGACCGCGCCCTGGTGGGTGTAGGGGTAGAAGGCCTTGCCCCGGATGTTGTCGGCCACGATGGACAGGTCCGTGCTGCGCTTCATCGTGGTCAGGATGATGGCCAGGTCCTTGCCCTCGAAGCGGAAGACGTAGTCCGAGGCCCGCAGGGCTTCCCGGATCCGCATGCCCGTGGCTTCCAGCAGAAGATCGCCGACCTCGTAGCCGTACCGGGCGTTGATCTGGGTGAAATTCCTGAGGTTCACGAAGAGGATGGCCCGAACCTTGTCGGTCTGGGATCTCCGGGCCTTCTCCAGTTCCATGTCCAGGACGATGTCGAAGGACCTGCGGTTGAACAGCCCCGTGGTGGAGTCCTTGTACTCGAAGTTGATGATCCGGGTCTGGAGGTCCTTCAGGGCGGAGATGTCGTGGGTGTCCACCATGACGTGGGTGACCCGGGTGCCCTCCCGGAAGGGATAGTACGCCACGTGGACGTACTTCTCCTCGTCCCCGAACTTGAACCGGTCGATGTCGTGGGATTCGGCGCCGCCGAAGCATTCGTCCAGGTGCCGCTTGATCCGGGTCTCGAACTTGCGCTTGCCCCAGACCTCCGCCACCGTCCTTCCCAGGATCGCCTGCCGGTCCAGACCGATCTCCCGGCAGTAGGACTCGTTCACGAACTCGTACACGTACTCCGAGGAGACCAGGGTGATGAAATCCCGGGAGGCGTTCAGGATCTTTTCGTGCACCGTG